>Ga0181568_10003593_pt1 | contig 13943 bp, 13 predicted proteins | sample 101ome_20_FD_133758 | JGI IMG/M metagenome (GOLD analysis project Ga0181568, IMG submission 133758) | Coastal salt marsh microbial communities from the Groves Creek Marsh, Skidaway Island, Georgia - 101404AT metaG (megahit assembly) | ecosystem: Environmental > Aquatic > Marine > Intertidal... | reverse complement strand
TTATTTCCATCAACACCAGCATATGCGTCTCTTTCGCCTGGAACTACAAATCCACCTAAGAGTTTCAACGTAGTTGGTGAGAATGTTGCCAGCGGGTTTAGAGTATAATTCTCGAACTGTTCTATATGATATCTATCCAATGAAACTTTGACCTTACCAAGACCGCCTGTGTATTCTGAATCGTAAATCGCATAGTGACTGAGTTCTCCTTGATTTGCAACCAAGGGTAGAACTGAAGCAGAATCGGTAATAAGAACCAATGGTGCTCTTGGTAAACCCGCACTGTCCATAAGATCATAACCGTCAAATGGTAAACCTCCAAATCCAGCTTCACCAATCGCTTGAATTTGTCCAGCAAGATAAAATCCAGCTGGGTGTACAAAGAGTTTGTACACTTCTCGCCATACAGTAATAGGAATACCTATCTTAATCAATATCGCAAAGGTTTGATATAGTTTATCGTCTGTTATAAATCTATTACTAAGTGGACCGATCTCAGAATTATTTAATAAAAATATTTTATCCTTCGTATATTCAACGTCTGGATCTTCACCGAAGAAAGAACGAAAAAATTGTTGAATTGCAAGTTTAGATCCCTTTGATTTATAAAGATTACTTGCAATTTGAGCAGCACCTCTTTTGTCTGCAAATCCCTGAAAGTAACTTTCACCTAACAACAACTCATCTTCTAAAAAAGATAAAAGAGATAAATCTGTTTCAACAATATCTTTTGTTTCAAAGAGATGGTCTATTAATTCTGCTGGAGATTCTTCACTCTCTATCCATTCATAATATTTTTCGAGAAAAGTAATAAAGGCTGGGTAATCTTGCCTAAAATGCTCAGGCAAAACCTCCTGTATCCTTCTGTCATATAAGGATAACTCTCGACGGTTTCTTTCTGTATATCCTCTGTGTGCCATTTTATGTACTTGATACTTCTACTGGTAATTCGTTTGACAATGCTGGATCAAATACTAGAATATTATTTCTAGCAGGTGAAATTGCACTTTGATTGCCCGGAGTAACTGAAATTTTTATAAAGTCGTCTCCACCCAAAATAGCTTCAGGTGCAAACGCGATCAATCTCACTCTACCGTCTAAGAAATATTCTCCTACATTATCTACGAGGGGAATATTCGCACCTTGTTGAATTACTTGAATAGTACGACTATTTAACTTGTTTTTCAAAAAACATGTTTTACCATTAAATCTGAAAAGACTAGAGTTAATAATATAATCGGTATTACTAGGAGGAGATATAGCCTGAGGAAAAAAGAAATTGTAGTTGGTTTCTTTACCCAATCGACTGATTGTTGCACCACTATTATTTACTTTTTCTGGTACTAATCGTTGTTGCATTCTAATATCCGCTCTACTTGAAAGTACAGATGGATCTACAGCATCAACCGATGTCAATAAGTTAGAACGTCTAAACGATTGACCAAACTTACCAATTGTTTCTTGAAAATAATTATCAACCGCAGCTGCAACATTTGTCTTAATTGTGTTTAATCCTAGAGTTGTAAATCTTGGGTTAAACTGATAGTATACTGTAGTTTCAATGAACGTAGTGATAGGATCTAAGAACCTTAGATTCCAAGATACGATTGATAACTGTTCGACGTAATTTTCAATCGAAATTTTAAGATCAGAAATTTCATCGTCAGATAATCCAGCTCTCCATCGTATACTCATATAGACCGCGCCATATTCAGGTGGATCATTATCTTCACCACCCCAAGAATTTATTTCTTCAATGTATTGTCTAAATCTAGCAAACACAAGGGTTGAGTAATCATTTGCAACAACCATTCTATTCTGAGTCGTATATTGAAATGGTGCATTCTTTTTAATCGATTCGTTGGTTTCTTTTTCCGAACCACCGGAAGAGTTAGAAACCGTTGACGCGATAATATCTAATTCCGCATTATCTCCGTTGTTTAATGTTATACTCAATTTCTCAGCAGCAGTGAAGGTTTTGCCTCCATTAGAAACACTACCACTACAACTGATATATTCAACTTCAATCTTATTTCCGGCTTCGGGTATCGGGCCTAATGTATTACCATTACCAAACGATAGTTCAAAGAATCCGTTAGGACTTTCTTTCAAGACATATATCAAAGAACTTTCGTTAATTTCGGTTGCTTCGTTAATGGGAGTGTAAATCTGAAAATCTGTGGATGAAGAAGTTTCGAATACTCTCACCAACACAGTTGACCTATCTAGATTTTTATCTGGAATGACATATATCTCGTTTTCTTGTGTAGATCCCACAATAAAGGTTCTTGTTTTTACTGCACCCTCAAAGATAGAAATTTGTTCTGGATCATCACCGGAAGGCAATTCAAAACTATAGACACCCTGATTATATGTTGCAGTAAGAACCTGTCTAGTTAAAAATGAATATGAAACATCATCGATAGTAGAATTAAATTTAAAATTAATAGGTAATGTAATAGAGGATGGTTCATTACCACCTTCCAAAGTAGTTGTTAGTTCAACCTTTGCACTCGAAGAAGTTCTTGAGCCTGGTATATAACCAATCGCAGATGCTAGAGAAACAATCGAACTTCGAAGTTGAGCTGTACCTAGAAAAGATTCGTTCAAAGCATAGTTTGCGATCAAACCATTATAGTGAGTATTGTAAGCTAATACATCGAGTAGGTTTGAAAGTCCAGCACCTTCGAAATCAAAATCAGTAAATTCGTTCTGCGCTTCAAAAAATGTCTTTAGATTGTTTTTAATCGTGTCGAAATCTAAAGCTGTTGACTTAACTGTGGTTGACATTTATCTTAGCCTCGAAATTGTTGTTTCTAATGTTATGGTTTGATCAGTATTTTTTACAGAAAACGTTAAGAGAATGTTTACTGCATTAATATCCTCTTGTACACCAACCTGTACAGATCTCACTGCAGCTCTTGGTTCGTATGTTTCAATCACAGATTTAATTCTCTCGACTATTTTTCCACCTGTTTGTGAGTCTGCTAGTTCAAAGAAAAAACGTTGTAAATCTACACCGAAGCCTGGATCGAAAGGTTTTTCCAATTTATTAGTAGATAGTATAGTTTTTATCGATTGTTTTACAGCAGCACCTTCGGTCTTTTTAAAAACATTACCTACATTACTAGCCTTGAAACTCAAGTCTATATCTTTGTACGGTTTATTTCTCGTACTGGTAACACTAATTTTCGAAATATTAGCGTCTTCTAATGAAAAAACTCTGGATGCCATTTTTGATGCTCGGTAATTGTAATCTTATTTATACTGGTTCTAATACTTCAACGACTTCATTTAACGACAAAGTACTGCCGTTGAAGGTTGTTTTTAAGTTTTTACTGAATGACATATCGAAGGTTTCGTTTGCTTCGGGCATCACCACCACTAACTGACAACTAAGTTCACCAGAAGGGTCGTATGTATCATAGTCTAGAATCAACTCCTGATACTTCAAGAAGTCTTTCCAATAAACCGCAAGTTCAAATGAGTTTTCAAAATCAATCTTACCGTTTTCACCCAACAACTGATATACAATTGCACGTCCAGTTTGTTTGTAATCGTTGATTGAATTTGCAGTTGGTGTTTCACTGGGTGCTGGTTTGTAGACTCCCTCAGAAACAATCAATCGGTTTTTCGCAAAAGTTTTATTTGTAATTACTGTTCGCATCACTTCAGCCTGAAGATAGAGTTGTCGTGCAATAAGTTTTTTATCTCCACTCAATTGTTCAAACTGTAAACGAGAACCCTTAGAACCTAGAAATTTAGCAACGGTAATTCCAGGCGCAAGAGGAGTTGCGGAAGTAATGTCCGATTGAAAGTTTGGATTATATACTGGGTCAACAAGATATATCATGACGGAGTGAACCTCTTACTTCTATTTTCAGCTGGGTTGTTGCCCAATAGTGTTCGACCAAATTGTAAACTTGGGTTTTTATTATATGCACGACCGACTCTTGGAGGTCGTGTTTCGGAATATTTACTTGACAGTCTATTCTCTCCAACCAGAGTGCCTATTAAATTGGTGTTTTTTAAATTAGCAGGGTCTCTTAATTTAGATCTAATTTCATAAATTGTAGGATCACGATTGAACAACTCATCATAATCATCTGTTTTTAGAATTTCTAATTTAAGTTCGTCCTCTGGATCAACCTGAACATTTCGTATACCGTAGTTGCCAGATGACAATAAAGGTGTTATAATTGCAGTTGTTGGCATATCCGCCGTAGGTTCGATCTGAACGTAAGGCATTTCAGTTGGATAAGTTTTAGGATTCCTTACCTTCGACGCACCTGTAGCTGTTCCTGCTTCAGCTGGTGCTGATTGTGCCCAAGAAGATTCTCCTGCCTTGTTTGCAAAGTCTGATGTGATTGCCTCAGTCGCTTTACCAATAAATGTACCATAGTGTGTTGTACCACCCAATCCACCACCGCCAGGAGGACCAGAGAAAACCTTACCGTAGTGATCAATTAATTGTCCACCAATTGTTCCTGTCACACCAATGACAGAAACGGTGTCACCCGATATGTTCGCAATCTGAGAGGAAGCAACCCATTCATCAACAGCAGTGGTAATTAATTTTTTACCACTGGTAAATTCTACATCACCTTCAACAAAATTTCTCTGATTTCCCTTGACAAACACATTGCGATCTGATAATAAAGTTTCGGTATTAACATCTACCACTCGAAGAGAACGAGAACCTTTTACCACGTGGTTTTGATTTTCATCAACGGTCTTGGTGTGATTCCGGTGAATTGTTTCTGTCTTGTTACCGGCAGTAGTGACATTAATGTTACCTTCTACTTCTAGATTATAGTCACCTGCAATCTTGACATTGACATTACCTTTGTATACCAGATCTGCTTGACCCTCAACAATAACAACATCGTCACCACCTGTCACCGAAACTTTCTTATTAACCGACGAGAACAAAACACTCCCGTCAGCTCTTAATTCAAGACCAGCACCTGTTCGGTGTTTGATAAGTATTCGTTCACCACCAGGCGTGTCATCAACGTGAATTGCATGACCTGATGTAGTTTCTTGAACCTGATTGTACGGAAACTGAGATGGTTTTTGATCAGAAAATTCAATAGAGACACCATAGTCACCACCACTTGAGAACAAGGTTTCGATAGTTTCGCCACGAGAGGATTTGTTTATTGAAGATCCGAAAAAATAATCCCTTTTAGGAAATTCACCCGAAGCTTCGTCAAAACCTTCTCTAGGAACACCCTTGGTCTCTTCCTGACCACTTCCCAGTTTTTTAACTCTATTTCTAAAATTGTCTAGTAGTGTTGTCATGATGGTACTTGTGTTTGATTAATTTGTGCTTGAGTAAAGGGTCCTTCTGAAGACGGATCAACAAATAAAGATTTTTTACCAAACAGGTCTTCACAAAAATCTCTAACATCGAAGCCTGGATCATCTTCTAATGGGTCTAAGTCATTATGACCCAATATTTGTCCGCCCGGAAAAGTTCTATAAAACGCTTTACAAATCTCCTGAAATGATGTAAACTGACTTCGGGTCAGAGAAGAAACTGATTTATATTCCAAAGGGTCTGGTGTTCCGGTAGGTGCATTAATACCTCCCACAAACACAACACCAATGCTTCTCTCATTGTGCCCATTGACATCAGCGTGTTGCCCTTGGTTATTTACTGGTCGACCTCTTTGTACAGAACCGTCTCTTCGAATCACATAGTGATATCCAATTCCGTCTAACCCAAGTGCAATCTGAGTTTTGTTAATCTCTTCTGACCCTATATTAGTGTTAGAATATGTTTCAGTCCAATGCACCACTATTTCAGTAACTTCTCTGGTGATAGACCGAAACTCTGCATCGAGTTCTTCAACTGATGATATAAAAGTGAATGTAAAATCTTCCGAACCGATTGCGTTGTTCCACTTTCCATCTTCACCCCCTACAGTAAAGGGATCTGCAAAAACACTATTGGATGTATCAACGACGATAGATCCAGCGATTGTGGAATCTAGTTCGTTCAATAAATTTTCAATCTCTTTTGGTGTTTTACCAGCCTTTTCACGAAGTATTCTTCTCGCCTCTTTACGATCTTTGTCAGTACCTTGCGATAATCTTATAACTTCCGCTCGGTCTTTCTCATCTAATTTCACGTTGTTCTGCGTGAAGATACTATCTAAACTTCCAGCGTCAATAGTTCTAATAATATTTTGCATCAATCCGAGATTGTTAGATGGGATGACTCTACCCAACGTTGCAAGGAATTTATTTTGTTCGTTGACAACAGCCGCTCTTGTGTTTTTAAATTGTCTTACTTGACCAAGTACATCTGCACCTTTTGTTCCAGAAACAACCCCGAGCACACCTGCCACGTTATTATCAGAAATACCTTTCGTTATAGTGGTCGCAACATCATTAATTGCACTGGTCGCCTCAATAGAAAAATTATTAAGGAAATTAGTGGAAACTGATGATCCATCAGTAGTTGCAGAAGAGGTGATCTGGTTCACAACATTCTGTGTTCGAGACGATAACGCATTAACCGCACCCACATTAGGAAACGCACCAACCGAGCCCACAACTGAATTCAACGATTGATCTAAACCCCTTGCGTTTGCGCCCGATATCATATTTTGTAGATATCCCGGCTCAACACCCAACCCAGTGATCCCACTGAGAATTGATGAGAGCGATGCATCACTTTTTGACGAAGTAGAAATTCCTGCCACCGAACCACTATCAGTATATGATATTGAAACACTTACTCCGATATCTGATGATAAATTGTCAATGTTGGTGTTCAATGCGTTATTAATCGAACCACTGAGTGCAGATGAAGTTACGAGACCTTCTGTAGGTAATTTGTTAACCTGACCTAAAACATCTGTTTTACTCGTGACCGATTCGATACCACCCACAATTTCCCCTGCCTTCTCACCCACCTTTGTTGTTGTAACATTGTCAATGGTGTTTTGAATATCCTTGGCAGCTGCATCTACATTATCATAACTAACTTTATTCTTTGTTGAAGTCAGTGCGGTATCTAATTGATTTTTTGTTATTGCCATTTTATTGTACCGTCACTTCGTTATATGCTTGAGTTGCTAGTTTGATAGCCTCATTTCGTCTTCTATCATTTACCATATCAATTAATTGTGGATTACCACCGGCAATAGATCTATCTTTCAAGTACAATCTACTAATAATATCAACAGAACCTCCTGTACCATCAATCAATTCAGACCTCAAAAGTTTTGCGTTGACGTTTGAAAACCTTGTTCTTAGTTCATACAACACATACTGTAACTGAATAGAAAATCTCTTAGTCGATGATCTTTTCTGAATCTGTGTTGCAAACGTTACTAGGTTTTTATATCTAGTCCCTTGTTTATCCCACTTAACAATACCAAAAGTTGGTGCGTTGGGTTCATCGTCGTTATAGGTGACAAACTGAGACGTTGCTTCTAAACATCCTGTAATACCTGCCGCCTGTCTTGGTGTATAACCGTTATCGATAAAAAATCTCATAGACTGACTTCTTCGAATACCCACATCAGCGTCAGCAACACGATCATCTCTAATCTCTTCCGTTACAATGTCAATCTTTCTATCCGGATCGTATGAGTTTTTAAATGGACTCAGTGTTTTGTCTCTAGAAGATCTTGCCTGAACATTGGTTGGAAACTCTATCTTATTTAATGAACCCACAATGAGTGGAGTCTGAGAAGCTTTACCATCCATAAAAAATCCATAGACAAAGGCGCCAGGCAGAACTTGAGGAATTCTTCCTATACCAGAACTTCCACCTTCTGTCAAAGGTATTAAAACTGTTGCCCAAGGCAAATCTGATTCACTTACATTTCCTGTATATGGATCGTGAATACCGTGAATACGAATTCTTACCCTACCTTCTAATCCGGCAGGGGGAGAAGAATTGATGACCGTCGCAACAAACCATCTGCTCTGATCACCATAATATTCGGTCTCTACTGTTTTAACCACGACCACCATCTCCTATATTTGGTATATTGGGAAATTCTTTTGTGATCTTTGTCGCATTAATAGAAACGGTGTGTTTAGTTCCAGAAAACATATGTCTAGTAGCATATATCAAATAATTACCTGACTTCTGTTTATCTATCAATTCATCAGCATCTTTAACTCTGGGGTCTGCAGCACTACTATTAAATGTGCAAGCCATAATATCACCAACACTCGCTTTCGAATACATAAACGCTACGCCCGGAACATTGATGTTTACCATATTTCTATACAGAGCGTTTCTCAATGCTATGTTTTTTAATTTCAATGTGTGATCGAGTGAATCCACCACATCGTGGTAACCCAAGAAAGTGTCATATGTTCCGGACGATGTTATTTGATGATATACTTTTGAATCATATTCATCTACAAATTTATTGTCAATGGCTTGAGTGTCATCAAATACGGTTTGAACAGAAGTGTCAGCTAACAGTTCTGTCTTTTTCATATCCAATAAGAGATTTCTCATACTAAAACGATTACGGGTCGTGATACCATTACCCACGTCTGTGTTGGCATATTCTGAACCAAGTGCACCCTTGGAAATCATCATCAAAGTATCTTCAGTAATTTCTTGTTTATATTTTTCAATTAAGAAACTTCTCTGGTTCTCCGAAAGACCCTCCGCAGAACTGGAGACACTAGAAGAATAGATAAAGGGTAATTTTTTATTGAAAGGTTTTTGAGATAAAAATCCTTCAAGGCTGGATACCCTAATATTGTTATCGAACAAAGAAGAATGGATAAAATAAGGCGCCCCGATTTCTGTGGTTATTCTATCCCTTAACCACTCGACAGCTTCGAGTGGATGAAGATAAGGAATGTTAACTTTTCTAACACCTTGTGCAGATTGTGTCAAATAAGATTGATCAACGTTCTTATTTAAATAACTGTACAATATTTCAGTAATTGTGGTTTCGATGTTTGCGGTAAAACATTTACTAACCTTGACTAATTTATCACGAAAAAAATGTTCTTCCACTAGAGAGATGAGGAACACATCTGTTTTGTCGTTGGTGCGAACATTTTTTTCTATGCGTGTCATTATGAAGGTTTTTTCTTTTCCATCACCACCGCCAATTTCGGGGTCTAGCGAATTACCAACACCACCAATTTCAAAGGTTATTTTTTCGGTGCCTCTGAAATTTAAAAGGTCGAGAATACTGTTGTCATCAACCAACAACATTTTACCCGTGATGTAAGGGTATTCTAAGTTTTCATAAAACACCACTTCGGGAATTAAGGCACGAACATCTACTACCCTATCCCCTAGTTTATCAGCGGATATCTCAGCCTTCAATAATTTAAATTGTTGGGAAATATTTTGATCTGTCATGTTTTTATCAATTTCTGGAATTCACCTACAACCTGTCTCACTACTCCAGGCCTCAATACTGCTATTTCTCTAATGTCTTGATTTCTTCTTTGTAGATTATCTTTAAAAGTAATTCTTTTCAATCCTGTTGTGTCTTGTACTAAAGGATTGACTTCACCATATTCACCGTCAGAATTTTCCCAATGATGAACACCAAGATATTCTAACTTTGTTGAATTGGGACCAAAAGCACCCGCCAAGTTAAAGGTAACATCGTTTGTTTCAAATTGCATACTTGTAATTGCAGGGAACAACAGATTGACCTGAGATTGTGTTTGTGGTATTCTTGGGCCGTCAATGTCAATGTTGTTTTGAGCTTCGAAAGTCGGTTCGAATATAATTTGTCCTAATGTCGGATCTGTCTTTACAACCTTTCCATATTGTGCAACACCAACTCCCGATAGAAACAACTCTTGACCTACAGACATAAACCCGGCAAAGGGACTGTTAGTTATAAACGACCAATGAGGATATCTTTCCTCGATAACTTCTTGTTCTCTATCTGTATGTAGAGGCCATCCCGACTCTCTCAATTTATCGTTCATTAAAAAGAAAGTCCAGTAATAATCAACCGTTCGATACAAACGATATGACAAGGTGTCGGGTCTTTCAAAGTCGAGTATAGTTTGTTTTTGGGTAAAACTTACGTCCTGTTTAATATCATCAAATAGATCGATAGCCGCAGAAAGTTTTTGAAAATATACTTCGGGTTCGTTATCCCCAAAAGAATATCGTAAAAAAGGAAAGTTTCTGAAATAAAAATTTGCCATTTTTAATACCCGTAATTAAGAACATCATCTCTACTTAATGTTCTTGATTCTCTAAAATTAAGTGTAATGTCGACTTCTTGGAATGAACCATCTTCGTGCATACCCATAGATGTGGCATTATACACCGTTTGCATACTCTCCAAATAACAAGGTAATATCTTAGTTGCAACATTTGGATTTTCATTGTAAAACATTTCAATTTTTATTTTGTTGGGGAATCGATACCCCAGTGGTACTTGACCATCTTTATCAGCTTCCTCACCCAAAAGAATTTGTTCAGGATAAAGTTCTGTTCTAAAGAATTTGACAATCTTTCTAATCTCAGTAGATTCGGCCTGTGAAAGTGGGATTAGTTTAAAACTAAAAGAAAAGGTTCTGGTATTAACAGACTTAAATAATGCTCTTGTATTTGGATTCGGAGTAGTTTTAGTTCCGAGTCGATATCCAGCTGCGACGGCATCCCCACCCGCTTTAGCAACAGCGCCTGCGACTAGGTTACCTGTCCCTTCACCCGCAGGTCCTTTAAAACCTTCCAGAAAACCACTAAGACCACCCGACCCTGAAGTTGCTCCTGCAGCCGCATTCAATGCTGTCAGACCGATAGTTCCCAAATCCACGTTTTCATACTGAACACCGTCAGCAAACGAAATTGCTTGAGGTAGAAACAAGGTAGCAGTTTTTAATGTTGAGACTGGTTCTCTTTGTTGTGCTGAAGAGTTCTTTGTCGATGGTCGTAAACCTTGTGCTTTTGCTTCTGCCTTTTCTTTTTGTCGTCTTGCGTTTTCCTTAGCGCCTTTTTTTAATTTTTCACCTCGTTCATCAAATGAGTTATCTCTCGCTGCAATTGCTTCTTGATCGGTTCTAATACCTTCTTTAATTTCATCAATGTTTGTCTCTTCATCCTCCACAACCGAAAATACAATTTTTCCAAGATAGTCACTTCTATTACTCAATGGAAAGATAGCGTTCTCAGATCCGTTATTAGAAAAGGTGGTATCTGCAATGACCTTGCCGGCAACGAGTTTTGTCGTCTCTGATTGAGGTGCTGTTAAAAATGGCATTATTTTAAACTCTAATAAATAATTTTATTTATAAGTGATGCCATGGCATATTCGGGTAAATACAAGGTTAAAAATCCAAAGAAATATAAAGGTGACTCTACAAACGTTGTTTACCGCAGTATGTGGGAAAAATATTGTATGATGCACTTTGATTCCTCCAAAGAGGTACTCTCTTGGTCGAGCGAAGAGATTATTATACCATATTACTATGAGGCTGACAAGAGGCATCATCGTTACTATCCTGACTTTACAGTCACGTGGAAAAATGGTTCGACATCATTAATTGAAGTGAAACCGCATAAGGAAACAGAACCACCAAAAGGTAACAAGCGCACCAAACGATATATTACGGAAGCATATACTTACATCAAGAATAGGAATAAATGGGAAGCGGCTGAGGAATACTGTAAAGATCGTAAATGGAAGTTTGAAATATGGACTGAAGTTGAATTAAGGTTGATGGGAATTCTACCGAAACCACTCAAAAAACTAAAACCACTTCCAAAATACTCCAGAAAAAAGACTAAATAGTTTGCATGAGTAATCTTTTCCAGACAGTAGAAATACAAGCCTTCCGAGCGGGAATCACTCCTCGTTCACGTGAATCACGAGAGTGGTTTAGGAAGAAGGTTCAGAGAATGCAGGTCAATAGACGAGCATTGATGAAAGAAGACCCGATTGATCGGCAATCTGCTGGGATGGGAAGAAATAAAGCGGTGATCGGTAAGATGGCAATGTTTTTCTATGATGCGAAAAACAGAGAGACCTTACCATACTGGGATTCGTTTCCCTTAGTAATTATTGTGGGACCTGCACCCAAAGGGTTTTACGGTTTAAACTTACATTATTTACCGATTCCATTACGAGCAAAATTTTTAGACTCTTTAATGGATTATACATCGGACGAAACATACGATGAAAATACAAGGTTAAATATAACTTACAATATGTTGAGGAAAACTGCAAAGTTGAAATATTTTCAGCCTTGTTTTAAACACTACCTAACCAGACAGGTGGAGGATAATTTGGCATTTGTTGCGTCACCCGAATGGGAGATTGCAACCTTTTTACCTATGGCACAATGGCAGGGTTCTGGACAATCTGCTGCATATAAAAATACAAGGGAAGTCATAAGTGGCCTATAGTATCGAACAATTAAAAAACGCAATTGGTTCTGGCGGTGGTTTAGCATCAGGCAATCTTTTCAGAGTTATTTTACCTGCACAGTCACAAGCAAAAAATCTAGATCTTCTTTGTCGTTCCACAAATATGCCCGGTCGTTCAATCTTATCTAACGAAAGGATTATTGGAATGACTAAAAACACTGTCGCGTATGGATATGAAAAACCCAACGTGACAATGACCTTTCTAGTCTTGAATCAACCGTATGTCAGAGGGTTCTTTGAAGAGTGGATGAATCTGATTGTAAATAATAAAACCTATCAATTAGGATATTATGATGAATACACAAGGAACGTAAATATACAACAACTGAAAAAAACTACAACCGTTCAATATCTGGATTCTAAAAAATCCAGTCTGAAAGACCCTACGGCAACAACAACGGGTGGTAAATCAGACATTCAACAAGAATATGAAGTTGTATATGATTGTCTACTTGAAGATGCTTATCCAATTTCTATGACAGGCCCTCAGTATGATGATGGTGCGGATAAATTGGTAGAAATCTCAGTAGATTTTGTTTACAAGAACTGGAGAGATGCTAGATCTAGTTCTGATTCAATTGCGGTTGATCCTACCAGAGCGGAACAAAAAAATCTACTAACTAATAGTAGTCCACCTGCCATTCGAGGCGGCGGGGGTTAAATTTTTAATGATTTTATTATAAACGGAGAATGAAATGGCGTTACCTAAGTTAAACGATTCACCCAGATTTGAGTTGATGATTCCTTCAACACAAAAGACGGTGAAATTCCGACCCTATCTTGTTAAAGAAGAAAAAGTTCTTCTGATGGCATTTGAAACGGGGGATGAGAAGGCAACCCTTCGTGCAGTATTAGACACGATTGAATCTTGTGTGGAAGAATCTTTGAACCGAAATGCGTTAACTACTTTTGATGTTGAGTATATGTTTACTCAGATTCGTGCAAAGTCGGTTGGTGAAAAAACAAAAGTCAAGGTTAAATGTTCTGGATGTAATCTTCAAAATGAAGTTGAGATCGACTTAGAACAAGTGAAAATCGATATGCCAGAAAAGGTTGATAACATCATCAAGTTGAATGATGATATCAGCGTTGAGATGCGGTACCCTTCTTACAAACATTTATCAGAAGGTCAAGTAGCCTTAGACGATACATCGAAGAATGCATTTATGTTAATCACTAAATGTATGGCAGCTATCCGCACACCAGATGAACGTATCTCACTAGATGACGAACCGCAATCAGCGATTGACGAATTTTTGGAATCAATGACATCTGGTCAGTTTCAAAAGATGACGGCATTCTTACAGGATATGCCAAAGACAACTTATCACTTGCAATTTACTTGCGAAGACTGTAAAGAGGAAAACGATAGAATTGTTGAAGGTATGCAGAATTTTTTCTAATATGCCTCTCCCACGATAGTTTAGTTAATCATTACCAACTGAATTTTCAGTTGATGCAACATCATAAATACTCTTTGACGGAATTGAATGAGATGTTGCCTTGGGAGAGGGAGATTTATGTCATGATGTTAATTCAACACGTT
>Ga0181568_10003589_pt1 | contig 13954 bp, 12 predicted proteins | sample 101ome_20_FD_133758 | JGI IMG/M metagenome (GOLD analysis project Ga0181568, IMG submission 133758) | Coastal salt marsh microbial communities from the Groves Creek Marsh, Skidaway Island, Georgia - 101404AT metaG (megahit assembly) | ecosystem: Environmental > Aquatic > Marine > Intertidal... | reverse complement strand
TAATCCATATGTCGCTGCTGCAAGCGACATCGGCAACATATCACGCATCCCATATAAGATTTCTATTCTTACAGTTCTAGAAGCGCGCATATTTATAAACTTTTTGAAGAAGATGTTCGTTGTTTTTTACGGCTAAGATAAATTTCACGCTTCGTAAAGAATAAAAACCTTTTAATTCCAGACATTTTCATTGAAATTGATCAGGTACGTACGGTGCTTTAACAAAAAGGGCTTTAATGAGCAAAAGAATTCGTACTTTGGCTATCGTGGGGGCCGGTGGAATGGGTGGGCTGTTTGGCGCAATCCTTTCTGAAGGTGGTCTTGAGGTAACTCTGATCGATACTAATCGTGAGCAGATAGAAGCTATCCGTGCCAACGGTCTACGTATTTCTGGATTTGGTGGGGAGAGGACCCATATGCTGCGGACAGAGCATGACGTGACCATGGTTAAGCAGGCCGATATCGTACTAGTGCAATGTAAAGGAACAGCTACGCGTGAGGCTGCCCGCTCAATGACGCATCTAGCCGATAGTGGTTCAATTTTTATCAGTTTCCAGAATGGACTGGGTAATGAGGATATTCTCACTGAAATACTGGGATCAGAGAATGTGTTTGGTGGATTGACAACAATGGCTGGGGCCTGCATCGGTCCAGGGCATTATCAAGATTTTGGCAGAGCGCCTTGCTTTATTGGTGAGTGGGCAGGAGGTATAACAGTGCGTGCAGACGAGATAGCGGCTGTTTTTACCAAAGCCGGTCTAGAGACATCTGCAAGCGCCGACATAAAGGTCGACATCTGGAGAAAATTACTTGGTAATATGGCGATGAGTGCTGCTGCTGGAGTAACCAATTTAACCAGTGCCGAAGTACTAAGGATAGATCCACTTCGCCATGTTTGTTTTTCTGCTCTAGATGAAGCGATTTCGATCGCCCATTCTCAGAACATTGACTTGGATCGTAGTGAAGTTTTGAAAGGTCTTGAAATTATGACCGCAGCTGGTGGCAGTGGTGAAAACAAACCTTCTCTTTGTCTTGATATTTTAGCGCGTCGCCCGAGCGAAGTCGAGTTCATCTATGGCACAGCGTTGAAGCTTGCAGATGCTGCCGGTCTTTCTGTCCCGACATTAAGGAGCTTTTATGCACTAGTTAAAGGGATCGAGACCCATTATGTCGGTTCTGCTGATAACGCGATAAAGGCATAAATACTATCTCAACAGAAACAAAATTTTTCTTGGAAAGTAAAGAAATCGTAACGTTGAAACTGTGGACTATAACTGAGTAGTTGTTGAACTGCTTACTATCCGCAAAAGAAGATAAAATGGAGAAAAAATGAAATTAGGGGTTATTTGTGACGGCATAAGCCGTGATCTAGAGCATTCTATCAACGTAATGAATGAATTTGATCTTGAGTACGCAGAACTCCAGTATGTAAACGATAAAGAAGTAGGTGACCATTCAAAAGCTGAAATTGGCGACATTTATCGATTGCTTAGGGATAATGGAAAACCGGTTTCATGCTTATCGAGACATATCTTTGCAGGGATGACGATTGCTAACAAGCCAGGCGATGACTTGCATACGAGGCACATGGATGCTTTGCGACGGGTTATTGATATGGCAAAGGTCGTAGAAAGCCCTCTTGTTCGTATTATGACAAATAAAAAAGAGCAAATTTTGTGGGGTAAAAATGGTGCTGAAAAGTGGAATGTCGCGCATGGGGCTTGGGACAAAACCCTTGAATTAATATATCCAGCGTGTGAAGTCGCAAGGGATGCAGATGTGACGCTTGTTGTTGAGACTGGAAATGGCACGATGGTTAATTCTAATTGGACAGCTCGCAAATTGATCGATGATCTTGATGCTAAAGATATACTTAAAATTTTATGGGATCCTGCGAATAATTGTTGGTGTCATGAAGAAGCCTATCCAAATGGTTATGAAATTGCCTCGGATGGATATCTTGGTCATATTCATATAAAAGATGTACAGGTAGATACCCCATCAGCAATGCTTGAAGTTAGGCCTCTTGGAAAAGGTCAGCTGGCTAATCAATTTGAGCCGATTGCAAGAGCCTTGAATGAGGATGGATATGATGGCGTGGTAAGCTTTGAGAGCGTCTTCCATCCTGGCAATGGAAATTTTGAAGACGGTTTTCGAATATGTGTAAACGAATTTAAGAGATTTTTTGAATAAGTATTTATAAGAACAGAATAAAAGTTTTATCTGCTTAAGCCAAAGTGCTCTTAAACTATTAATGATGTGCAAAAGATTGGACTGTTTTCGGGACCATTCAGCCATTTTTTTTTGATAAAGTGTTAGGATCATTTCCTTTTTCAATCTTCACAAACGCGTTTTCGGGAATTATTTTTAACTTTACTGATACATGGAGAATCCAAATGGCGCGTCGGGCAGGCTCATCAAGATCAAGAGACATGGGACAAAAAGGCGTGCCACCATCGCCGTATATTCGTCGCACAATTCCCCATTTTGACGTACTTGACGAAGAGCAGATTCTTCGGCTGGAAGAGCAGGTCGATTGGATATTGCAGGACGTCGGTATAGCCTTTCGTGATGACCCAACCGCGCTCGAATTGTGGAGATGTGAAGGTGCTACGATTGAAGACGACATCGTGCGTGCGCCTGCCGACTGGGTTCGCGCGTTGTGCGCCAAGGCGCCCCACGAATTCACCCAGCTCGCCCGCAACCGCGAACGTTCGGTTGTAATTGGTGGTAACAACCAGGTTTTTGCGCCGATTTATGGCGCACCCTTCGTACGCGACCTGGAAGGTGGGCGGCGCTATGGCGATATTGAGGCCTTCGAGGACCTGGTGCGCCTGAGTTACTTGCACCCAAATCTACATCATGGCGGGTTTGTCACCTGCGAACCCTGTGACGTCCCAGTCAGCAAACGTCATCTCGACATGCTCTTTGCTCACATGACACTCTCGGACAAACCTCACCTTGGGGCCATCACTGAGATGAGCAGGGCTCAAGACAGTGTCGATATGGCCGAGATCATCTTTGGCGCCGATGTTATGGACGAGAACTGTGTTATCATGGGCAATGTGAACACCAACTCACCCTTGCTCGTAGACAAGGTGGTAACTGAATCTGCACGCGTTTATTCATCGCGCGGGCAGGGTCTGATTGTTGTGCCGTTTATACTGAGCGGAGCGATGGGGCCGGTCTCGACTGCTGCGTCAGTTGCACAGGCCATGGCCGAAGCGATGATGGTTTGCGCCTATGTGCAGCTTTTGCGTCCTGGGGCTCCTTTCGTGTTGGGCAATTTCCTGTCGTCGATGTCGCTCAAATCTGGCGCGCCGACCTTCGGGATGCCAGAGCCGGTGATCTCAAATTACGCCATCGGTCAGCTCGCACGGCGTGCGGGCCTGCCGCTTCGCTGTGGTGGCTCGCTTACAGCGTCCAAGGTTGAAGATGCGCAAGCAGCCTATGAAAGCGCCGATTCAATGCACTCGACCATGTTGGCAGGTGCAAATTTCGTTTTGCATTCGGCGGGGTGGCTCGAAGGTGGCCTGTGCACCGGCTTCGAAAAGCTGATCATGGATGCAGATCGTCTGGGTAGTTATCAGAAGTTGCTAAGCTTAGGGCTTGATATCTCCGATGATGCGTTGGCGCGAGATGCCTACCAGGAAGTCGGGGCAGGTGGCCATTTCCTTGGCTGTGGTCACACGATGCGCAACTATCAGAGTGCCTTCTACGAAACCGCGCTGAGCGACAGCGAGAATGTTGAAAGCTGGGAAGAGGCTGGATCGCAGGACATGCGTCGACGCGCGAATGTTCGCGTTAAAAAGATGCTATCTGATTATGAGGTCCCGCCTATCGATGACGGCCTGAAGGCCGAACTCGAAGCCTTTGTTGCTAAGCGCAAAGAGGCGTTGCCCGATGCCTGGTATTAAGATCACTGGTCTTAAGGTGACACCGTTCAATTGTGTGACATTTGCTCCAATGCATTTCCTGCGGCCTCAATTGAGGCGTCAATATCAGCCTGGGTGTGCTCAGTACAGCTTAAATTATGAAGGATTTTATTGCCTGAAAAGAAGATCCCTTGATCTCTCATTTTTTGCGAAAACTCCGCATACTTTGCCAAATCAACAGTCTCACAAAAGTCCCGATAGTTTGTAATTTCATCAAGATTAGTAAAGACTGGGTGAAACATTGAGCCAACATTTTGAACTCTCATGTTCTGTCCTGTATCTGCTGCAGCTTGGTTTAAACGCTTGGTTATTTGATCTCCAATTTCAGATATCTTTTTAAATCCAGCGTAATTATCACGGCTCATTTCCTCAAGCATGGTTTTTGTAGCAAACAGACCTAAACGCGGAGCATTGTGACTTCCATAATGCAGTACTTTACCATATTCGATACTTTCCATGATATGATTGGGACCCGCGATTGCTGCGATTGGAAATCCTTGGCCCAGTGCTTTGCCATACGTGACAATATCAGGCTGTAGTCCGTATAGTTCCGCCACACCGCCCGCCGCTACTCGAAAACCCGTGACTGTTTCGTCTAGGTAGAACAAGACTCCAAACTCTCTGCAAAGAGATTGTACCGCCTCTAGATAGCCCGGTTTAGGTGGAATAACGCCCATATTTGACATCACACCCTCCATAACAACACAGGCAATTTCATTTCCATGAGAGCGCAGTACTCTTTCCAAAGCTTCCACATCGTTCCAAACACATACTAGAGTATCTTCCCAGGAGCCTGGTGTTAATCCAGAGCTGTCAGGAATACGCACTGGGTCATTCGGATGCCCTAGCGAAGTGACGTACTGTGGGTTAGAACTTACCAGTAGGCCGTCATACCAACCGTGGTAATGGCCCTCAAACTTTAGTATTTTTCGTTTTCCAGTAATGCCTCGAGCCATTCTAACTCCGGTCATACAGGCTTCTGTGCCAGTATTTGCGAAGCGTACTTTATCTACATGAGGCAACATGCTGACCATCAGTTCGGCGGTCTCTACTTCAACCTCAAGGGCTGTTGCGAAATGGGTGCCTCCGGCTACTTCTCGCTGAATGACCTCTACAATTTTTGGATGGGCATGGCCCATAGGAAGACACCCAAATGACAGTTGCCAATCGATGTATTCATTTCCGTCGACATCCCAGACCCTAGATCCCCGACCTTCGCGTATATAGGGAGGAAAGGGTTTGTAATTCATAGGCCCCCGTGATGCGGAGCTACAACCTTCTACTAAAACGTCCATTGCTCGCTCAAATAAAACTTTAGATTGTTTGTGTTGCATATATTGTCCCATCAAATTTGCACTTATCTCAAAGCATATAGCAGATCGTTCGCCTGGTCTTGGGCCGTTTTTGTCGAAAGGGTCTCAATGGTTTTTCCAAGAAGCTTGCGAAGTGCTTTCTGTGTCTCAACTGTAAAAACAATAGTTCCATCTTTTGTAATCTCGTCAATACCATCCCACTTTAAAGATGCTTCATTAACCGCAATGGCCTGCTCCAAAGACCATTCATCCGGAAGATCAATTGTAATGCGCGATTTACCCGCCCGCACGGGATACCCGCCTACAAGTGCACCGATACCCGGCAAGTGTATTAATCTTTCTGTTTCCCCAGTGAGAGCATGTAGTGCAATAAGGCCCGATGATGCCGTTAGACGGTTAAAATGCAAATCATAAGGAAAGGGGAAGACCTCGCGGAGGACATCTTCAGCGATCTGCGTAACATCGTTGCCTGATAAAGTCGCTTTGAGTAAATAAGGTGGCAACTTATCTGGTTTGTGATCATTCAAAACATAATACTCAAAAGCATGTTGTGCTACCAATTTAACTTCAACATCCTTTGGTGAACAAGTAAGTCTCTGGGCAACACCCATTTGGATTTTTGCAATTGGTTCTTGAACATTTCCAATTCCATAATCTGGGCCAAATCCAGTACGATTTAGCATTGCGTTTATCACATCTGGAAAAGAAGCGCCAATCCAAATGGAGTTGATATCAGATTCTGCAATTCGGTTTCTGAATTTTTGCATAAGTGATAGGTGCAGTGCTGTGTACCCGGCAAATGGAATATCAATTCCATCTGGCGCTAATTTCCACCATGGTAATAGTGAAGGTGCGGAAAAAATAAAATCTGGCTTTATCTCCTGCAGGCGCATAGCAAAATCGTTGCTGTGAACATCTAGTTTTTCTGCAATTATACGTGGGAAAAAACCTTCAATACCAGCACCCAGCAATGCGTTGTTAGCTCTTTTTTTTGCTTTTTCAAAGTCTCTGCTTGCAACCACAATAGTGTCGAATATATCTGTCCTTGCGACTGCTTCTAACAGATGGGTTGCGAGTTCGCCCATCGAGATCAAAAGCAAAGATGGCTTATTCATAATATGCACCTAAAAAGAAATGTGACTAAGCTGCATAAAATTATACATCTCGTCTTCCGCACTGTATACTCATTTAGCTTCTTGGTGATTTATTAGTTGTTTTAAAAAGACCTACAGTAATGCGCGGCACAGTTTTGCCGCACTCGTTACGCCGTCAAATGCTGTATAGCCTGTAAGCCTCTCGAATTCATCCTTGATATTTACAGCTCCGGCACAGCCGAGGATTATATTTTTTATGTCTGGATTAAGGCCCTCAGAAGCTTTTGCAAATTTCATTGCTGATGCTTTTTGGTTATATTCTAGGTCTAAGACTTCGACATCTGCGGCAATTACATCAGTTACTTTATTCGCATAACCTAAATCTGTGATGTTGTTTTTTATAATAGGGACAGCCTCCTTCACCGTGGTTATAACTGCCGTTTGATTTGAGTAAAGACTAGAAAATACAAAACTAGCTTCTCCAATACCCAATACCGGACAGTTGCAAATTTGTTTAGCTTTTTGCAATCCTGTATCGTCAAAACAACTGAGTATTACTGCTAACGGCTTCTCGACTTCAGCTTTAGTTACCAACTCAAGTAAAGGGCCAATTGCCCGTTCTCCGTCTTCGTGCCCCTGAATAGAGCGGGGACCTTTAAAAGATGTCCAGCCTACAAATTCTATTTCTGGCACGGCTTCTTGTGCTGTCTCAGTCGAGCTTATAGTCATCGCTTCTGTGCTATTGGGGTTTATCAAAATTACTTTCATTTCGTTCTATCTTTGAATTCTAACTATCAGCGAAGCGCTTTTGATCTTGAACGAGAAAGTAGCCAAAAGGCTAAGAAAAATGTGCCAATCACAGCAAATGAGAACAGTGTTGTGATTGTTCCGAGTGCGTAAATTATTGGGGTCGTTACAGTTGTGGTTAATCCACGCAATTCTAGAGGCAAAGTGTTTGTGGCACCCATCACCTGTGAGGACCTGGCAAGTTCGTCATAAGATAAGGTAAACCCAAACAGGCCGATGCCAATAATACTCGGTGCTATGATTGGCAAGACAACTTCTCGAATGGTTTGCCATTGGGTTGCCCCGAGATCTTTGGCTGCTTCTTCGTATGACTTATCGAAACGATTAAATACAGCAAACATAATTAGCAATCCAAAGGGTAGGGTCCAGGTTAATTGTGTGCCCATTCCGCTGGTAAACATTCCTAGAGTTGTTTGAAAGTCATAAATTATCTTCTCTATTTCAAACCAATTGCCGAACCATTTTATTGTCTCATCAAGCAACCTAAATTCTAGCGCTACCCCTAATGAAAGTACGATAGATGGCACGATTAGGCTCGCAATTGTCGTAAGGAACAACAGTTCTGCACCTCTGAAGTTTTTTCGAAATGCCAAACCAGCTGCCACGGACAGAACTACGGTCAGGACCATGACGACAAATCCCAGAAGCAAGGATCTTCTGAAAGCGGAACCAATATCGACCACGCCTGCACCTTTCCATAGCTCCCCAAACCAATGAAGAGAGAAGCCGTTCATTGGAAACGTAAGCCCTCCGTCAGGGCCCTGAAAGCTCAGTAAAATAATGGAAAACATAGGGCCATAAAGGAATAGGGCGAACAGAATAAAAAATATCAAGAAAAAGTAAAACCCGCGGGAACCTGTACGATGCATGTCAAAGCTCCTTTCTGATATCTATAAATTTTGTCATCGTAATTATAATTATGATGGTTATAAAAAGCAGTATCACAGCGTTGGCGGCGGCACCGGGTAATTGTAGATAGTTCATTTCTGTATTTATGATTTTTCCAATTGAGGCGAGTTGTTGCCCACCCATAATGCCAATAGTAACAAAATCACCCATGACCACTGTCACAACAAAGATAGAACCAATCACAATTCCAGGTTTGCAAAGTGGTATAATAATATTTGTCAAAATTTGAATTTCGCTTGCGCCAGCATCATAGGCGCCTTCAATAATACTTTTGTCAATTCGCATCATTGAGTTGAAAATTGGTACAATCATAAACAGTGTGTAAAGGTGGACAAGTGCCAGGATTACGGAAAATTCCGAATATAAAAACCATTCAACTGGTGTATCTATTATACCAAGGAATATTAGGGTATCGTTTACTAGACCATGCCTTCCAAGAAGTGGTATCCAAGATACCATTCTAATTACATTTGATGTCCAAAATGGAATGGTACAAATTAAAAATAATGCGATTTGAACTGGTATTGTTTTCACGTAAAATGCCAAAAAATAGGCTACAGAGAATCCTATCAGTAAAGTGAGTACCCAAGTTAATAGACAAAAGTAAAGCGTCGAAAGGTATGTCTTAAAAGTCATACAAAGGTCTGCGTCGAATTGGAAACAGCCTTCAAAAATGTATATGTAATTTTCAAAAATCAGATCTGGAATAATTGAATAATCATTATAATCCCAAAAGCTGACGATGATTGTTAAGAAAAGAGGGATGACAAAAAAGATAAAAAAGACTGCAGCAAAAGGAAGTGCCAGCCACGAAAACTTTGGCTCAAAATATCTGGAGAGTTTTGTCATAATTCAGCCTAACTAGTTCTACAGCAAAAGGGCTGATGTCATTTTGAAACATCAGCCCCTATTGTCATAACAGGATGGTTTTAGGCTGCAACCATTTCATTCCACTTGCGAACCATATATTTGTTCTCGTCCATCGTCGCATTCCAGCATGCGACGCCACCCATACGATCTTCGTATGAACCACCGTCACGAACTTCTCCAACAGAACCGAGTTTAGCACCACTTGGGCTGAGAATATCTTCCGTTGCTGGTTTGCCTTCCATCCAGAAGCCCCACTCATTTTCGCTCATATATTCTTTCGCTGTTCCTAAGACTGCGGAATAGTATCCTTGTCTGTTCAAATAAGCACCAACCCAGCCGCTTAGGTACCAGTTAATGAACTCATAAACAACGTCGGCTTGTTTGCCTCTTGTAGTTTTTGGCAATGCAAACCCGGCTGCCCAAGCACGATATCCCTCCTTCAACGGTTGATAAACGCATGGTTTCCCTTGAGCCTTAACAGCCGTAATAGCAGGTGACCACATTGATTGGATCACAACTTCACCAGACGCCATCAAATTTACGCTTTCATTAAAGTCTGACCAAAATGCTCTGAAGTGCCCTGCTTTTTTGGCTTCAGTGAAAATCTTCATTGTAAGATCGATTTCAGCTTTGGTCATATTACCTTTATCGGGATAGGTGTATTCACCCATAGCTTCCACTACCATCGCGGCATCCATGATCCCAATGGACGGAATGTTTAAAGTAGCGGCTTTCCCTTTAAATTCTGGGCGCATTAAATCAGCCCAAGATGTGACAGGACCATCTATGAGGTCTGGTCTGATCCCGAGTGTATCTGCGTTGTAAACTGTAGGTATCAAAGTCGCATACTGGGTAGCTTCATCCGCGAACTTACCTGATGTGGCTCCAGTTAGGTACATCACTTTAGACGGGGCTGTTCCCTGTAAGCCTACTTTTTTACCACCGGGAGTTACACCTTTAGTAAAAATGGATGTAACATTGTCCCATTCTTTAATTCTACTCGTATCCATACCAAGGATGTTTCCTGAGGGAACAAGTTTGGGCAGACTAAAATATTCACTGTCGACGATATCGAAGCTATTTGGCTGAGTTAGAACCCTTTTTGTAACTTCGTCGGTTGTTACCGAGATATACTGAACTTTAATACCGGTATCTTCAAATAGCTTTTTCTCAATATCGTCACCCATGTTGACAGCTGTGCCAAGGTATCGGATGACGGGCGCGTCTGACGATAAAACTGCTGGAGCATAAAGTGCCGTAGTGGCTCCAAGGGTAGCGCCTAACCCGTATTTCAATGTATCTCTGCGTGAAATCTTGTTAGTCATTTATAATTTCCTTTTTAATGTTAACTTGTTCGGTGTGCCGGTGATGGCGGCTTGTTTCTCGATTCTCAATTTTTTGGAACCATATCTATCACAAAATTGGCATAATATGAACAAAATTTAGGCAAAAGTTTTTGTTTGCATAATTTAAGTGCGAAAATTAAACATTTAGAAAAGTTTTATTTAGGGATGGTTGAAGGTACACACATCTCTGAGTACTAGAACCTGACCAAAGAAATGGAAGTACTAATAAATGAGCGTTGAACAAAATCTTGAGCTAGTGGGCCTTAAAAAGTTTTATGGAAAGACTGAAGCGATAAAAGGTTTAAATCTCAAAATAAAATCGGGTGAGTATTGTTGCTTACTCGGTCCATCTGGTTGTGGTAAAACCTCATTGCTTCGCATGATTGCTGGTCATGAGGAAATTTCAGAGGGTGATATTCTACTGGGTAACAAAAGACTCAACGGGCTCACTCCTGCTAACCGTGGAACGTCGATGATGTTTCAAAGCTATGCCCTATTTCCCCATTTATCAGTTCTGGATAATGTGGCGTTTGCTCTGAAAATTAAAGGTATGTCAAAGGCAGAACGATACGACATAGCACAAAAATTTATTGATATGGTTAGAATGAGTGAATTTAGCAATCGACTTCCTGACCAATTGTCTGGTGGTCAGAAACAAAGAGTTGCCCTTGCCAGAGCTTTAATTACAAAACCCAAAATTCTTTTATTAGATGAACCATTGTCGGCATTAGACCCAGCCCTTAGGATTGATATGCGTGCTGAATTGAAGCAGATGCAGCGAGAACTGGGTATTACTTTCATACATGTGACACACTCGCAGGATGAGGCATTGGCTCTTGCTACAATTGGTGTTGTTATGAACGAAGGTAGAATTGAACAATTTGCGAATCCCATCGAGTTATTCAACAAACCTGCCAATGTCTTCGTTGCTGATTTCGTCGGAGGACATAATATAATGAACTTAGGTGCCAGCACTTACTCGCTGAGAGCAGACAAGTTAAAACTTATTAGCACCTCGAAAAAACCGAAAAACAAAGTTCCTTCGTTTAAAATTAAAGACATAGAATTTTTGGGTAGCAGTATCAGTGTCACGTTAGTTGGCAGTGATGATTTAACTTTAAAAGCGAAGGTAATGGATCAGGATTTTTACAAACACAACTTTGAGATAGAACAAGATGTGTATTGTGATTGGGACGAAAATGATCTCCATGAACTCAGAAACTGAGTCATTAGTTTAGGTGGCTCTGGTATATCAAAATGGCCGTTGCTACTGTTAAATTCTGAGTGGAGTTGAAATTTAGTTTGCTTTAGGCTTCTATTCGACATCGAGGCTCGAACGCGATCTGGAAAAGGTTTAGCAAATAATTTGAGGTCGTAAAAAGCCCAGGCAATAAAAAGATGAAACTTGTGTTACTGCAAAACGTATTTCTATATTTTTCCTGATGATTAATACTGTAATTAAAATCCGATCTGAGCTTTACTAATTAAAAGGGCTTATCAAATGCCATTGAAACAAACAGATGTAGTTGTTGTTGGTGGAGGCCAAGCTGGTATCGCAGCAAGCGAACATCTTACAAAAGCTGGTATAAAACATATAGTTTTGGAAAGGGCACGGACTGCCGAAAATTGGCGTTCTATGCGTTGGGACTCACTTGTTGCGAATGGTCCAGCATGGCATGATCGATTTCCCAATATGAAGTTCAAAAACCAACATCAGGATGCCTTTGTTCCAAAGGAGGAAGTTGCTGATTATCTTGTTGACTATGCAAAAATGTTTGGCGCACCAATACATGAAGGCGTCAATGTGAACTCCGTGCAGCGTAAAGATAAAGGTGGGTTTGTCATTGAAACAACTGACGGAGTGTTTGAAGCTTCATATGTTATTTCAGCAACTGGTGCATTTCAAAAGGCTATGGTACCACCAATCGTGCCGGAGATTGAAAAAATAAAACAAATACATTCGACGGCCTATCGCAATCCTGGTGCGTTACCAAAAGGTAATGTTATCATAATTGGTGCAGGATCATCTGGCTCTCAGATTGCCGCAGATTTGATGAAGACAAGTCGAAAGATTTTCTTATCAGTTGGAGCACATGACAGACCGCCACGCAGATATCGCAACCGTGACTTTTGCTGGTGGCTAGGTGTTTTAAATCTATGGGATGCTGAAGCTAATCCATCATCAACTCATACCACAATTGCTGTATCTGGTGCTGATGGTGGTTCGACGGTCGATTTTCGCAAGCTTGCAAACAAAGGATTGACGTTATTGGGAGTCACAGAGAAGTTCGACGATGGTGTCCTAACGTTTAAAAATAATCTTACTGAAAATATAAGCGAGGGCGATAAAAATTATCTTTCAATTCTCGATCTTGCTGATGCTTATGTCGATAGAAATGGACTTGATTTACCGCTTGATCCTGAAGCTCGCGAGATTGGTCCAGATCCAGAATGCATTGTTCGCCCAATCCGTTCTATTGATCTTTATGAAGAAAATATAACCACTATTATATGGGCAACTGGTTTTGCTAATGACTACGATTGGCTACAAGTGGACGCATTTGAGGCGAATAATATTCCTGCGCATAAACGTGGTATTTCTAGTGAACCGGGTGTCTATTTTTTAGGTTTGCCCTGGCAGTCACGTCGTGGGTCTTCTTTCATTTGGGGGGTATGGCATGATGCGAAATTTATCGTTGACCATATTCAGAAACAGCAGGGGTATCTTGCCTATAGCGGCAGTGCAGAACGCCTATAAATTTGGTGGAGCTAAGTTAATGACACATAATCGAATTCGTAAATTTAACACTTCAAACACATATCCTGAGCAAAATCTAGACAACGACCTTTGCCAAGCGGTTGTTGCGCGTGGCACAACTGTTTTTCTTCGAGGCCAATGCCCGCAAGATTTGGACACGTCAGAAAATATAGATAGTCATGATCCAGTAGAACAGACCCATAAGGTGATGCAAAATATCCAGCTGTTAATTAGCGAAGCGGGAGGTCAGATGGAAGACTTATGCAAGGTGGTCGTATATATCACTGATACTCGTCACCGGGAGGCAATTTATAGAACAATGGGTCAATATATTAAAGGTATATACCCCGTTTCTACAGGAATTTGTGTGACCGCTTTGGCCCGTCCCGAGTGGCTCGTGGAAATAGATGCAACCTTTGTAATTCCAGATTAAATGAAGGACTTAATATGACTTTTTCCATTGTAGCGAAATGTGCTGATACTGGGCAATTCGGGTTGGCAATTTCTTCCTCTTCGCCTGCAGTTGCCGCACGTTGTGCATTTGCTAAAGCGGGTGTGGGTGCAGTCGCTACGCAAAATGTCACAAATCCAGGTTTAGGACCGATGGTGCTTAACTATCTTGAAGCAGGCGGATCAGCTCCTGATGCAGTTGCCAAGGTGATTGCAAATGAGGCATTCCCGAATTATCGTCAGCTTTTGGCAGTCGATAGAAACGGTAATACGCACATACATTCTGGAAAAAATTCTCTTGGTATTTGGACGGATAAACAGGGCATCAACTGTGCTGCCGGTGGAAACCTTTTAGCAGATTTAGGCGTACCACTGGCTATGATTACATCCTTTGAAAACACGAAGGGTGCTTTGGGCGATCGCTTAATTGCAGCTATGCAAAGTGGATTAAATGCGGGAGGAGAAGCGGGAC
>Ga0181568_10003586_pt1 | contig 13958 bp, 10 predicted proteins | sample 101ome_20_FD_133758 | JGI IMG/M metagenome (GOLD analysis project Ga0181568, IMG submission 133758) | Coastal salt marsh microbial communities from the Groves Creek Marsh, Skidaway Island, Georgia - 101404AT metaG (megahit assembly) | ecosystem: Environmental > Aquatic > Marine > Intertidal... | reverse complement strand
TAAATTTCACTCACCATTCGTATTCTCTGTGGCCACCGCGTCTCAAGGGACAGATGAGGCGCCGACCCTAACCATGGGTGGATCTGTTGCCAGCCTGAGTAACAACCTGACGAGCCTGATAGTTGTGCCCGACGTTGCAACCGCAACGCTGGCGGATGGTTCAACGGCATCTGCGGGTAGTGGTATGACCATTGAGTTTCGAACTGATGGCTCAGGCAATTTGCTTACTCCAGTGCGGATCCTTAACATGGGGTCTGGGTTTAAGTATGGCGATATCATAACAATACCAACGAGCATTACAGGCCATGCAAGTGCTGCGACAACGTTAACGTTGACAGCTCCAACTGGAAAGTCGTCTGGAGAGGCAATCGCTACGCCAGGTGGGCTGTTCTCTGGCAACCCGTCTGGTGCTTCCTTGAGTTCTGTCTCCGATTTGGATGTTCTGACTGTGGCGAAATCTCTAAAAATGCTCACGGCAGTTGATGGGGCGCTGGTTCGTATTGACCTTGAACGGTCCGATCTTGGCGCAACAATGTCACGCATGGAGCACACAATTAGCAACCTCTCGAATATTGTCATGAACACAAAGGCTGCTCGTTCGCGTATTGCTGACGCAGATATTGCTTACGAATCAACAGAGCTTAGTAAGGCTCAGGTTTTAAATCAGGCTGCGCAGGCAATGTTAGCACAAGCCAACAAGGCTCAGCAGTCAATCTTGCAATTGTTGAATTAAAATTAATAAGAGAACGCTCTCCCTTAGAGTGCGTGTGGCTATCCACCCAACTTCTTTGCGGCCCTTTGGGGCCGCTTTTTTTTGCGCAAGCTTTTTGAAGATTTGTTGGCATGTGACTTGCAGTGTCAATGCTTAATTAACTGCCAAAAAATCACGCCTATCGTCAAAGGGGCGGCCATTTTGATTAATCATATAAACCACCAATATACCGATGGTGCCGTGGAAATTGGCGTTTCATTGGTCAAACATTGCTTGCAAGAGGGTGATGCCAAATTAGCTTTGCAACATTGTTACGAATTGCTTGCTTATAACTCACAACATGTTCAACTCTTGTCTTTTGCAGCCCTTGCATCGCGCAGTCTTGGATGGCTCGATGATGCTCTGGAGTTTATCAATCGCGCAGTGACAGTGGCACCAAGCCAGCCAACCCTCTACTGTCTATTGGGGGATATACTGCTTATGCAAAAGAGGCCAGGGGATGCTTTGACAGAGCTTTTTAAGGCGCGACACCTTGGGGATGAATCTGCGCAACTTAAATTCAATATCGGATCTGCCTATCTCGGCCTTGCCGCTTACGAGGATGCAAAGGTGTATTTTGATCTGACACTGGCGTTAGATCCCCAGATGGTGGCTGCGCACGTCAATAAAGGGCTGGCGGAGCATTCGCTCATGAATTTTGATGCGGCTTTAGACTGTTTTGATGCCGCACTTTGCGTAGATCCTAGCAATGTGGATGCACAATGGAATAAATCGCACGTCTTGCTCACGCTGGGCAAATATGAACAGGGGTTTCGGCTTTATGAAACGAGGTGGCGACACCCACAAGTAGCTTTAAAAAGGAGGCGTTTTGACAGTCAGTTATGGCTGGGTCATGAAAGCCTGTCCGGTAAGACCATCTTGTTACACGCCGAGGGTGGCTTTGGCGACACAATCCAATTTATTCGGTATGCAAAATTATTTGAACCAGATGTGAAGCTGATTATTCAATGCCAGGAGCAATTGGCTCGCCTTGTCAGCGATATGGGCCTTGGGGCAAAAGTGATCACGCGAGGAGAAATGCCGCCACCACATGATTTCAATTGCCCATTGATGAGCCTGCCGTTGGCGTTTAAGACAACAGTTTATAGTGTTCCCTCTTTTTCAAGCTATTTGAGAGCGCCTCGCACGAGCATCAAATTTTGGCAAGGTACTATTGAAGCTCTGAGAGGGTGCAAGGTTGGCATTGTGGCGAGGGGTAGTAGTACTTTTGGTAATGACCAAAACCGTTCTGTCGGTCTGCCAAGATTAATTAAATATCTCCCGCCTTCATTCAATTACGTTTTATTGCAACAAAATGTATCAAGTGAGGAGAGAGAAATAATTAGCTCTTGCGATAATATAATTGCACCGGCTGAAATGCTTAAATCATTTTCTGATACGGCAGCGCTTTGTGAGGGTATGGATATGATTATAAGCGTTGACACAGCTGTTGCTCATCTTGGAGCAGCACTTGGAAAGCAAACCATTGTCCTCGTTCCCAACCGCCCTGACTGGCGCTGGGGTTGCAGTGGTGACAAAACTCCATGGTATCCATCGGTTCGCTTATTGAGACAGACAGGGCATGATGGGTGGAATGAAGCTTTGATGAGATCTTTGCCGCGCTATTTAGATGCGATTGAATTGTCCCAGGTTTGATGGTTGTTTTGATTTTGTTTTGGTTCTCAAAAAAGGTTTTGCGAATGGCACAGTAATTGCTCTTTATTTTAAGTATTTCTAACAGGAGAGAATTATGTCAATCGCGGATGGCTTAAATATTGTTGATAATGCGTTGAACATGGCGTTGTCAGATCTGGAAAACCGGGGCCTGCCAAGGGATGAAGCGCAAATTGCACTGCTTATAAGGCTATGGAATGTAGTGCCTGATGAAGTCGCAGAAGTTGCAGACTTGTTACGCAAAGACCCCGAGCTTTCCTCAGCAATTAATGACGAGGCAGACCATCGAGTGCCTCTGGTGGGAGCAGTCTGAGTTACTTGTTATCTAGCGTCCAAAGGCCGGCTTGTGAAAGCCGGCCTTTTTTTGCAAGGCAAACCAAAATGTGGTTTGTATATCTTCTCAAAATTTTATGCCTTTCTTTTGCCGTTTTTGTCAAAAGCACTTTTTGGCAATAGTCCGATCTCAAAGAGATTACCCCATTTGGTACCCCATGGAGGATATTCCTCCAAAGTTAGAATGCGATCTGCCAACACTTTATCAGGGATGAGTTTGTTATCTTCGTTTACAAAATAAAAGTGATCGCGGTGCGCTAAGAGTTGGTCCAAAAATATTTGACAATCATTTATCAAAGGGGGGTGCAAACTGAGCCAGATAGCGGCTTTTGAATCCGAAAAAATGCCGAGATCTTGAATAATCCAAGCCTCAGCACCTTCTATGTCAATTTTGACGAGTGAAAGGTCCTCTTCCTCTGTAACTATATCTTTAAGTCTTAGTGAAATAACTGACGACCCAGTTTGACTTGAGTCTCGTATGTTTGTAGCACTAGAAGAGTTCTTAATGCCCTCTATAGGGCCAATAGTAGCGAATCCGATCTTGTTTGATATGCAAGCGTTAATGAGAAACCAATTTGAAAACAGGTTATTGTTGAATTGTGCTGCCAAAAGATGAAAAAAATTCATTGGATTGGGTTCGACAATCTTTACTTTACGCGCGCCCAAAGCTGTTGCAACAAACGCCGTTGGGCCTATCCACGCCCCGATGTCTAAATAGTCTTTTCCGCGCTCCAAGTTACGTTCAAAAAACTTGATTGTCTGGGGCTCCCACTCATCGGCAAATTGTTCCCAGAACCAATGATCTATCACTGTAAAATATGAGTCTTTTAACTGAAGTTCTTTTTTGCCATTCTGTGTTTTCACACTGATATTAAATTTGTTGACCTCTATATCGCTAATAACATTTTCATCTGTCATTACGTCACATTTCCAGTGGTGACTCACCCAGGGCACATCCACCTCGTCTGGGTTTGGTTTTCCATGGAAAACACAAACTTTTCCCCCCTCTGGTATGGTTGAGCCAAAATATCTTGTGTGATCGAGAGGTCGTCTGCCTCGAATTGAGCCGACCTTGAATGACCATATCCAATCGTCTGGAAATGTCTGATCAAAACCTATGTTGTTTAGATAATTGCTGATAACGTTTTGATCTCCAAAAAATGGTATTTTCTGCTGCGCATCTCTCCATCGAGATTGATTAGTCACAAAAAAGTTCCAAAGCACATCGTCTTGAGTAAAGCGCATGATGGACGAGTTGTACTCTTTTCCACCCAACAGGCCATTATCGGGATTGATAAAATCGCGAGTTATTCCAAATCCTTCAAACTCAAAAAAACAATCGATATTGTCGACGATTACAACGTCTAGATCGAAGTAAAGATATTCACCCTGTGGCAAAATATTATTTTTAAACAGCTGCATTTTATTCCACCAGCCGTCAAACCCCGGGTCTAATTCGACTGGAATTATAGGCTCTCGGTAGTTGGCTGGATTATCAGTTAGGCAGTAAAATTGAAAGCTATGAGATGTATTATTTTTGACCATACGGTGTAAACGATGGACGTAATCCGGGGAGTATTTTGATCCCCAGTTAACACATACAACATTGTAAAATTGAGACAAATTTAACTCCATTTGTTTGATGGGTTGTCCAAGAATATTGGCTTGTTTAGGATTTCCTTCATCTACTTGTGAGCGTTAGCAACAAGGCGTAATCCGGTACTTTGATTTTGAATGTTCAATGACAGTCAATTTTTTATTCGTTTAACAGATGAAAGGGATAGGTTGGAGCTTTAGACATTTCAAAATGACGAGCAATGGATTCTAAAACGAACTTGTTTTGACCTTGAGTTCTAAAATACAAATCGGCAAGTTCAATGCCATGTGTCGCTCGGATGTTAAGCGCTTTTGTTAGCTCCGGATCATCAAGCATGCTGGCTAAAGTCTGTATTCTCTTCCAATGACTTTGCAGTCGGTCAATATTCTGCTGAGAAGATTTTTGTGCGTAGGGAATTGATTGATCCCCAATTTCCCCAAAAAGACGGACAAAGTACCTGTCCCACCACGAATATGTTACCAATCGAAAAAATGACAATGAATTTTTTTCGGGTAAGAGTCCTTGTTTTACAAGAGCCATAAAATCGTCAACCACAAATAAAAATCTTTCACCCATTTGATATTTGTTCCATCTTAATTGTGTGCTTTTTGTTTGCCCTTTGTCTTGAGGCTCGACAAGCGGAAGGTCAACAAATGCTCCAACTTTTCCGTGAAGGTGTTGGTATAAAAATCTCGAATGAACGTATGCTGAATAGCGTGCATCTATTGCGGTGGCTGACCCTTCCTTGCTGTTGATTTTGTTATGAGCGTCTAACATAGCCCTGCAGAAGATTTCTCTAGTCACAAGCACACTAGAGTACCAACCCAACATTTCATGGTAGCCCAGCTCTTGGCAAAGGTGCTCAACAGGCATTGAGATGACGTTTCCGGTGTTCTTAGAGCGTCTTGCTTGACAGGCATGAATAAAATTAAGGCTTAAACCTGGTTGTCCAAAAATCACTTCAGCTATTGAGTTCACGCTTTGCTCGCTCGCTAAATAATCGTCATCTCCCATCAACCAGACCCAATCTACGTCGTTTGGTATGGCCTCGGATAAAAACTTAAGGTTCTCATTTTCGCCCTTGGTTTTTTGGTTATAGCAGAAAACGTTTGCGTATTTGTTTTGAAGAAAAACAAGGAATTCGTCGGTTCCATCAGATGAAGCTGTGTTTGCTATAACAATTGATAACGTGATGCTTGGTTTGATGTTTTGCGCCAAAATCGCGCTAATATTTTTTTTCAGGTAACTCAACCGATTAAATGTTGGTATCGCGATAGCTATATGTAGTTGCATCAAAATTCCCTCGGTAAGCCAAAGAGAAATTGGAGCAAAAACCATGCCGATAGTATTTTCTTGCTGGATTAATGTTCCAAACGGTCAAGCTTTTCACGAAATGCTGAAATGTAATTAAAAAAGCAACTCTATTTCAACGACAGCAACGTTGATCTATTTTTAATTAGAAATTGCACTTTTGACTTTAAACAGTCTTGGAGGTCATGTCGTTTTCGATTAAGGGAAAAAAGATAAACGATTGAGGCTATAATCTTCTGTTCTAACTTAGTTATAATCCAATGGAAGGTTCACCTGATTAAAAAACTTTAACGAGGTTATTCTGCCTACTGGATGCATTTCTGTCAAAAGTATGGAGAATAGTTTTGCAAATAAGTTCATTTTGGAAATTGAACAACACGGGATGAGTTTCCTTTTTAAAGCAAAAAAGCAAGACCGCGGGATTTGTACGTTTGTATAATTTAACATTTTTCTTGAGGGTTATTTCAAGCTTTGTTCAACACGATCCAAAACGAAGTCACGTTATAGTATTTTTAATACAGCTGTGAATGATGATCTTGCAATAAGCTATTTTGGGCAATTTTTAACGGTTTAACCCAATTCCTATCAGCCCCTTGGCGAAAAATTTTAAAACTATCGTACCAGGGCGTAGAAGACCCTGAATTTTGCCACCTGAAATCCGGAATGTGCGGTATCAACATGTAAATGGGTAATCCCAGGGCGCCGCCAAGATGAGCTATGCTAGTATCAACACACAATATAGCGTCAAGTGCACTACAAAGAGCACCGCTATCGGCAAAGTCGGTTGTCAGATCACCCAAATGCGTAATTTTTTTTGATGCGTTTATCAGTGTTTTCTCATCACTTGAAAGGTTTTTTTGTAGGCTAATCCAGTCGATGTCATGAGACAATTCAGCGATGATGTCTCTTAAAATAATGCTCCGATTTCTATCATTTGGGTGTTTAGGGTTTCCGCGCCAAACTAGTCCAATACGAGGCTTTTTTGAGGCACCTAATTTGACTTTCCACCATTTCACACGGGTGTCATCAACTTCCAAGTATGGCCCAGTGCTTGGAATAGTTTCAAGTTTTGTGGAGAAGGCTAAAGGCAAGCTCATTAGTGGGCAATGGTAATCAAAACTGGGCTTTGCTGCGTTTTTTTCGATGATTTGTATTCTTGCTGAAAGTGACTTTAAGAGCGAGATTAGCGGTTTTTCAACTTCGAGAATAACTTTGCATCCGAGGCTCATAACCATTGGTACATAACGACAAAATTGTATACTGTCGCCAAGCCCTTGCTCGCTGTGTAGCAATATGGTTTTGCCGGCAAGTCTCTCTTTGCCCAACCAGACTGGAGCTAAAAAATCTCGACGAGGAGAAGTGAAACCTGCGCTTTGCCACCGGTGTTCGTATAGGCGCCACCCTCTTTTATAATCGCCGAGCATAAGCAAGCCTAATGAAGCGTTCCAATAGCCATCGTGAAACTTTGGATTGACCTTGCTACTCTTGAGAAAATCAGCAATAGCCTTGTCAATTTGTCCAAGTTCGCGGTAAGCAAAACCTCGGTTGTTGTAGGCTTGAAAATGATCCGGGGTCAGGTGCAGTGCTTCCGTGTAATCCTCAATCGCGGCGATATAGTTCTCATTTTTTCTGTGTGCTAGAGCACGGTTAAAAAAAGCATCGGCAAAATTACTCTGAATTTTAATCGCTGCGTTGAAATCAGCGATAGCTTGTTCAAGTTTGCCAGCGTGAGCAAAAGCTATGCCGCGGCTGTTAAATAATTCGGCCGATTTCCACCCTAGGCCTATTGCTGTTGAAAGATCAGTTATCGCATTTAGCGGTTTACCAATCATTTGCAGTAATTGCCCGCGACCCCCAAATGCTCTAGCATATTTAGGGTCAAGGTTGATAATCTGTGAAAAAAGCTGAAATGCAGTGTCAATTTGACCCAAATGCTTTGCTATCTCGGCTATTCCAAGTATGGCCTGAAGTTGATTTGGGTTTCTGATTAAGACATCTTTATATGCAGAAATCGCGTGGTTCCATCTGCCGTTCGCTTGGTGCGAGCATGCCAAGGATAACAAAGATTGGAGTGTCACAGGTCGTCCCAATGCGAAATTACCCTTTGGTAGCAGTCTTTAGTGCAACTGCATTGTCTCTGATTTTCGTAAAAAATTGGCTATAGCTGTCTACTGTTTTGGTTTTGCGGGATGTGCCAATGACACTGGCAATTTCTTCCTGGGTGGCGATTTGCAGCAAACTGGTACTGTCATTTAATTGCTTAAATTTCTGAATTGTTTTTTTCATTTTTTTCTCGAGGCCGCGATTGTTTTCACCTTTGCTATCTAACTTGATAACCATTTCGGCTAAGGCTGCAATCCGGTCCATCACGCCTTGAATGTTGTTTAAAAAAGATATGGCGTCATCAGCACTAATCGGGTGTCCTGGTGAAAATTTGAGAGTTTTGTCAGCCTGTTTGTTTCTAAGTTGACGTTGCGTGATGAAATCTTCAAGCGTCATATGATCAAATTCTGGAATGTATGCTCCGCCTTCGGTCGAGTTCACCAGGTTGATATTAATCCCCTGGGATCGCCATTCTCGGGCAATTTCTGAACACCTCTTGATTTGGTATTCATAACTGTTTCGGGTTAATACTATATCGCCATAAAAGCCCGGCACTTCAATTTGAAACATTGACATATTAGCGTGTGCCGGTAGCAGATCCGTGGCGCCGTCCGCGTATTGTTTGCCTTGTGAGGCGGCTAAATCTTGCCCAATAAAACAGATATTTTTGAAATTTAGGAATTGGCAAAGGCACAGTCCATAAATCGAGACGCTCGGCACGTTAAAAGGGGTGGGCAAAGTGCCAAATTTTTTATGAACGTCAAAGAAATGTTGGGGAAGGGACCAGATGATATTTTTTGCAGGCATCGAAAAAAAGCCAGGGTTGACAGTTCCTTCAAGCAAAAGGTTTTTAATCGGGTGCAAGGGGTCAGGTGATAGCTCTTGCGCTACTTTGTCATCTTCAGCGTCAAGTTGGACGACAAGATCTGGCTCAATGCCTGCAGCAACCAAAACCGGTAATGAGCGAAGAGCTGTGATGATGAAAACTTTGTCTTGTACATCTCGTAGCTGGTCAATGTTTTTGTCAAGAGAAGGGCCTGAAGCCACAATGACCGCATCTTCAACGCCGGTTATACAGAGCTGATGCAAGTTTTTGGTTCCCTGAAGTTTAGGCATGTTTTTCAGTAAATTAAGAGCCCATGACTTGCCAAATTTTGAAGCAGTTGCGGTGTTTTCAATGCGTGTTCTCTTGCCAGCTGTTACGGCATCTGTAATTGCTGCTTTTGCCCTCTTGGCTTTATCTGTGTCTTGATCACAGGAAATGCTAATCACACTCTGAGCGCGAGTTTGCAATAAAGATATTGTGCGTTCCAAATCTTCAATAGATGTTGAAATGTTTATTTTATTCTTAACAGCAAATGTTTTTAATTCTGCAGGCAGCACATCGCCAGTAATGTAGCAAAGGATATGCGTTTGACCACGATTTTGAACAGCCTCAAACAAATGTATCGATTGTGGTTGGTGAATAATGATCACGTCGTTATCAAAGTTCCACGACTTTGGAAGAATATGATCAAGCATCAAGTCACAAAATTCTGAACTTTGATAAGATACTGTGCTAATTTTTACTCGTTTGATTCTATCGCACCAAACGTCAATTTGATTAACGAGGCCAGGTTCTGGAGTGTAAATGCTCCTTGCATCATAGGCTTTCATTTCAGCAGCAGTAATTTCCAAATTCACTAGCGCGAGGAGATGGCGTCGAGTGTCGATAAGAGCTCGGACTTTTAAATCATCTTTATGGATTAAGTATCTACTGATCGCCGAGTCGGTTTCGGCCAGTTTTTTTGTCAGCTGTTCAATTTTGAAATCTGGTGCAAAGTTCATGCTTACGGACTCCCAAAGTAACTGAGAGGTGTTGCAATCTCTGTGCCACTAATGGCGCGTGTTTTTTTGAAAGCTGAACCAGAAATGCCTAAAAAAGTGAGGGGGAAAGTCCCCTTTCCCCCTCTCGGCTACCCACCCAAAACTCATTCCTATTGGAGGAGAGCTAGGATAGATTGCTTTGACTGGTTCGCTTGAGCCAGCATTGATGTTGCAGCTTGATTAAGGATTTGCTGCTTGGATAGGTTGGTTGTTTCAGCCGCAAAGTCTGCGTCCATGACACGCCCAATTGCCTGCTCTGTCATTACTGACGCCTTGCTCAGGTTAGCGACTGAAAAGTTCAGACGGTTAATGTAAGAACCCATCTTCGCCTGCTCGCCGGCTATGGTCTGCAAGGCGGTGTCCATGGTCCCAATTGCAACTGTTGCATCAGATTGTGTTGCCACTGTTGCTGCATGAATACTTAGGCCAGATGACGCAACGTCGATAAAACTGAGCTCGATAGTTTCTGCAGTCGTGTTACCAGCCTGAATTGTGATACCGGTGAAGCTGCCGTCTAGGAGCTTAACGTCATTGAATGTCGAGTTTTCGGCGATTAGTGTGACCTGAGCAATCAAAGCTGCAACCTCCAGCTGTGCATTAGCCCGGTCAGGTGTGTTTTCATAGATGCCATTGGCCATTTGTACGGCCAACTCTCTGATGCGGAGCACCATGTTACGAATTTCGTTCAAACCGGCTTCGCCTGTCTGAATTAAACCCACACCGTCTTGCGCGTTGCGGACAGCCATGTTGATGCCCCGCAATTGGGATTCCATTTTGCCTGCCACCGCGAGTCCAGCAGCATCGTCCGCAGCGCTATTGATGCGAAGGCCTGATGATAAGCGCTCCATTGCGCCTTCCATTTTTGTCGTGGCTCGAATAGCGTTTGATCTCGCATTCAAGGCTCCAACGTTTGTGTTAATTGATGTCATAACAAAACCCTTAGTTGTGGTGGTACTATTGCTTTAACGGACGTTGGTGGGGATTATTTAATAAAAATTTAAGAAAATCTTTTAATTGGCACATTTCTTGCGTTGTTATGGCGCGGCAGTGTTAACTGCCGCGTCATTTTGTGTGTATTGCGGCCCTATTATTGGATCAGCTGAAGCATTGATTGCTTTGACTGGTTGGCCTGCGCCAGCATGGCTGTGGCGGCTTGATTTAAGATCTGTTGCTTTGACAGATTGGTGGACTCCTGGGCGAAATCTGCATCCATAATCCGTCCAAGTGCTTGTTCAGTCATCACACTGGCACGGCTTAAATTTGAGATTGAGTAAGTCAACCGGTTCTGGAGTGAGCCAAATTTTGCCTGCTCCCCAGCAATTGTCTGAAGGGCCGTGTCCATGGTGCCTATAGCAACTTTGGCGTCAGACTGTGTCGCGACCGTTGCGAGGTCGATTGATAAACCAGATGACGCCACATCGATGAAACTAAGCTCGATAGTTTCCGCAGTCGTATTGCCAGCCTGGATTGTAATGCCAGTGAACGAGCCATCAACGAGATTAACATCGTTAAACCTGGTGTTTTCAGCGATCAGCGTTACCTGATCAATCAATGCAGTGACCTCGAGCTGGGCGTTGGCTCTATCGGGGGTATTTTCATAAATGCCGTTAGCCATTTGCACCGCCAATTCACGAATACGCAAAACCATATTTCGTATTTCATTCAGCCCAGATTCGGCCGTTTGAATTAGCCCGACGCCGTCCTGAGCGTTACGGACGGCCATGTTGATGCCCTTCAATTGGGACTCCATTTTACCTGCCACAGCAAGTCCCGCCGCGTCATCTGCTGCACTGTTTACGCGCTTGCCTGATGAGAGACGTTCCATCGCACGCTCTTGCATGTTTCCAGCGTTGAGAGCATTCAGCCGAGCGTTAAGAGCTCCCACATTTGTTCCAATTGCAGTCATTTTATTATCTCCTTTTAGATGAATAGCCGGTCCTATTTGGACAGTGTTGTTAACGACGCTGATCAAAAAGATTTAGAAAAAAAATAAAAAAAACAGTTATTTAACTAAATAATACGGGCGCAGAAAGCCGTGCCCAAAATGACTTTGAGCGCGAACCTTTGGTGTGAGAATGTTTAGCTGAACAGTGTTAAGATGCTGCTCATTGACTGATTAGCTTGGGCTAGCATCGCGGTATTGGCTTTTGCCAAAACTTGTGCTTTTGACAAATTTGTGGATTCCAATGCCATGTCGGCATCCATAATCCGGCCAAATGCGATGGTTGAAGATTTTGCTAATAGCGTTGATAGTGACATGCCATGTTTAATACGAGTTTGAAAACCACCCGCCATCGACAGTTGCTCAGAAATTTTTTCAAGAGCTGTATTTAAAGTAGTCATTGCAGTCTTTGCACCAGCTTGGGTTGATATATCAACTGAGTTGACACCGAGGCCGTCAGTGGTATTGTTTCCAAAATATAGGCTGATGCGTTCATCCGCATTATGGCTTGTCTGGATGTTTATATTTTGAAACGATCCATCGAGCAATTTAACACCGTTGAAGTCGATATTGTTTGCAATCATGTCAACTTGATGCATCAGCTGGTCAATTTCGGTTTGTGCATAGCCTCGATCGGGGCTGTTATTGTACACACCGTTTGCCATCTGCACAGCTAGTTCGCGCATGCGTAAGATCATATTGCGGATTTCCTGCATGCTGCTTTCCGCAGTGCTAACTAGGCCGAGCGCATCGCTGGCGTTTTGAATGCCGCGCTCAAGTCCACGAATTTCGGATTTAATCCGGTTGGCAACGAAAAGTCCTGCAGCATCATCCGATGCGTTGATTATGCGCTTTCCGCTTCCCAATCTTTCGATTGTTTTAGTGAGATCAACATTGTTGATGTCGCCGTGATACTGCGCCCGCAAAGCGGACAGATTAGTAGCAATAGATGTCATCTACCTGCTCCTGTGTGTCTGGTTGGATAGCCGTAACCATTTCTGATCATGTTGCAGAACGACATCAGGAGAAAAATGTTAGATTTTTTTTGGCTGGAGCGAAAAAATTTAATTTACTTGAAAAAAAACGTGAGGATGCTAAACGATTGGAACCCTATCAAATAAGTGAAGTGAAGTTGCATGTCATTTTGTCCAAAATGGTTGTATGAAGCGGGTTGTGGTGCTGCAGGGGCAGAATATCTAAGTCGCCAGATTGATTTGCGAACCGTAGCCTCTGGTTACGCTGAAACCCTGTCCGAGTTTTATAACCCGATTTCAGCTGAAGAAATTGCTGGGGTGATTGAGCCTATGCTGCGGTTTCTTGACGAGCTTAACGCCGGAGATAGTGCGGCACCATTGATGACTGGCTTTTGTTATTACCGGATCACCTATGATCAGCCGAATAAGCCGCGTAAATTGAAGGGGCTTTTTGGGTCTGCCGATGAACCGGTCAAAACAAAAGAATATAACTCAGACTTGGCCGTTAAAGCCTTTAAAGCTTACGTGTACGCGATCAGGAATGAGGTTGCTGAGATGGCGCCGGCCGGATGGATGCTTGCTGATGTTGAGGGGAGTCCGGTTATTGAAAAATTGTCCAACCAGAATTTGAGCCCGCTTGATTTTATTTAGTCCGGCTTTAGCTTTGTTTTAAATCATCCCAGATTTGCTATTTAATTACTAGAATTCCAGGATGCGATTAGATTGTCTAAAAATTCTCCAGTCTTCTTGAAGCTCGACACTGCCGTTTGCATGGCCGTGAACTTTTGTACGTAAAGGGCGCGTTGGCTTGCAATTTGAAGGTCGAGCGCCTCTTGATCTTCAATAAGGCTGTCGACATCGTCTTCTAGATTATTGATTTTCTTATCAACATCACCATTCAACATTAATATATCGTCAATGTAGTTAGACAGAGTTGCTAAAATACTGCGCCCCATGTAAATGCTAGTATCTGCTGAAGATTTTGTGGTTTCTAAAAGCAAACCGGTCGCACCAATATCAGTGCCAGCATAACCATATTTATTTGTTCCAATGGACATTGTGTCACTGTTAAGGTCGGTGTCGGTCAATGTCGCTGCCCCAGCCGATAGATTAAAATTATATTTTCCCGGCGTGAATAGGTCAGTGGTCGCACTGCCCGTAATTCCAGCGTCTCCGGTTCGGATCATTGTTGTGGTGACAGCGGCAAAATGTTCGGGATTTTCTGCAAAATATTCAGTAAATCGTGTTGTGTCGATGGATAAGGTTCCATCAAGCTCGGTGACGACGCCAAAATTCGAGAGATAGATATCTGTATCGGCATAACCGCTGATTGGTGTTGATGTTAAGCTTTTTATTTTAGTTTCAATATACCTTATGAAATGGTCACCATTTAGCGGCCCGCCAGCT
>Ga0181568_10003583_pt1 | contig 13961 bp, 18 predicted proteins | sample 101ome_20_FD_133758 | JGI IMG/M metagenome (GOLD analysis project Ga0181568, IMG submission 133758) | Coastal salt marsh microbial communities from the Groves Creek Marsh, Skidaway Island, Georgia - 101404AT metaG (megahit assembly) | ecosystem: Environmental > Aquatic > Marine > Intertidal... | reverse complement strand
TAGACGCAGTTGGTAATACTACAAAAGCTGTAACTAAAGGATACGCTATTGGATCAGCAGGTTTAGGAGCGTTAGTTTTATTTGCTGCTTATACGGAAGATATTAAATATTTTTCAACTGTTAGTGGCTCTGCACTTGAAGGTGTGAATGTTACTTTTGATTTATCCAATCCATTTGTAGTTACAGGATTATTAATAGGAGGTATGCTTCCTTATTTATTTGGTTCAATGGGCATGCAAGCTGTTGGAAGAGCAGGAGGTTCAGTAGTAATTGAAGTAAGAAGACAATTTAAAAAGATACCTGGCATAATGAAAGGTAAAAGAAAACCTGATTATGGAAGATTAGTTGATTTGTTAACTAAAGCAGCAATCAAAGAAATGATTATACCATCATTACTCCCAGTTTTATCTCCTGTAGTTCTTTATTTCATAATTTTACAAATTGGAGGAATGGAAGCAGCTTTATCATCTTTAGGAGCAATGCTTTTAGGTGTAATTATTACCGGTCTTTTTGTTGCAGTATCAATGACAGCAGGTGGAGGAGCATGGGATAATGCCAAAAAATATATCGAAGATGGAAATTTTGGCGGAAAAGGATCAGAAGCACATAAATCTGCTGTAACTGGTGACACTGTAGGTGATCCTTATAAAGATACAGCGGGGCCAGCAATAAATCCTATGATTAAGATAACTAATATCGTAGCTTTATTATTATTAGCAGTAATCGCACATTAATCATTTACCGTACATTTTACTACGCACACTAGATAAAAACTTTTCAACAAAACTTTTTTGTGACATTATATTTTCAGTATTTTTATCACTAAACTTCATTTTTTTTAGATCTTCTTTTTCGTAAAGATTTTTATTTTTTAAAATTCCAAATTTATCAAATTCTAATACTGCAACATTATTTTCCTCAAGAATTAGTTTACCTAGTTGATGATATTTTCCCTTGCCCTTAACAGTTTCGAAATAAAACCAAGTATCTTTAGTTGTATCTATTGACTTTGTGTGAGGTGGACCAATTATACGTAGTGCATCATTAATATTACTACTATTAACTTCCATTTGATCTAATCTATTCTCTAAAAATAAAATTCCATGAGCGCGTGTGGATTTTTTTAATTGACAACTTGTTAAAAAAGTAAAACTAATAAGAATAATTATAACTTTATGAATAAAATCCATCAAGACGATCTATATAGTATTTTATTAAATTTATCTAGGAACAAGTTTTTTTATATCAAATTAAAATTTGAAGATATATTTGAGACACGTTTGTATTTAATGTTTTTTCATTTTTCAATTTTGATGATTTGTTACAAAAAAAAGGGTAAAAAATTCGACCAAAAAACTTATGATATTTTCTTTCATAATATAGAAAATAACTTAAGAGAACTGGGTTATGGAGATGTGACTGTTAATAAGAAAATGAAAGAGTTTAATAAGATACTTTACGACATACTTCTTAAATTAGATTTAAAATATAAAGATGCAAATACTTTCGAGGTTAACAAAAATCTTGTTAAAAAATACTTTTCTCAATTAAACTCTAAAGAAAGTCCTAAATTATCAGTATTTTTAGATTATTTGATAAATTATTTTAATTTTTGTTTTGAAAAACCCCTAAATTCCATTATAAAACAATCATTAGAATTTAAATATTATGGCTGTACCTAAAAGAAAGACTTCAACATCAAAAAAAAAAATGAGAAGATCTCATCACAAATTATCTTCAGTAAACATTGTTGAAGATAAGAAAAGTGGAGAATATAAGCTATCTCACCATATAGATTTAAAATCTGGTTATTATAACGGAAAAAAAATTCTAGATATTTAATTACAATTTATGTCAAAAAAAATATCCATTGCAATTGATGCAATGGGAGGTGATAATTCTCCAAAAAAAACCATTGAAGGTTTAAAATTTTTTATTGAAAAAAATTATCGAAATAATGATTTTGTAATTAATTTATTTGGAAAAGAAAATTTAATTAAAGAAGAAGTTCATAAACAAAAAATCAACACTGATTTAATCAATATAATTAACGCAGACTCCGTTGTTTCAGATAATGAAACACCTTTAACAGCAATTAAAAATTCTAAAAATACTAGTATGTGGAAATGTATATATTCTCAAGTTGAAGGCAAATCTGATATTAGTTTATCTGCAGGTAATACAGGAGTATTATTAGTGATCTCTAGAATGATTTTAAAAATGATTAATGATGTTAGCAGACCTGCTTTAGCAGGGTTATGGCCCAATGAAAACGGTCTAAATGTTGTCTTAGACCTAGGTGCTAATATTGAGTGTAATGAACAAAATCTTATTGATTTCGCAGAATGAGGGTCGGCGCTTTACAGGTCCTTGTTTCCAAATGATACTCCTAGAGTAACTTTACTAAATATAGGATCTGAAGAAATAAAAGGAACTGATGTTTTAAAAAATGCTTATAAAAAACTAAAAAATTTAAGTAGTGATGATAATTTTTTATTTAAAGGATATCTTGAAGGAAATGAAATAATGTCTGGAAAAAGTAATGTAATTGTAACTGATGGATTTACAGGAAATATTGCTTTAAAAACTGCTGAAGGAACTGCAAAATATATAACAAAAAATTTAAAAAAATCACTTACAGAAAATTTCATAAGCAAATTATCACTAATTTTTTCTTATTTTGCTTTAAAAAAATTTAAATCAAAATTAGATCCAAGAAAATATAACGGAGCGATATTTTTAGGTTTAAATGGGCCTGTAGTAAAAAGCCATGGAGGGATTGACTCATTAGGTTTCTATTACTCTATTGATTTAAGCTATAGAATAATTAAAGGCTCTTTAATGAAAGAGATTAAGAATAACCTTGATCATTTAAAAAATGATAAATAATTTTAAAAAAGAAAATATAATTGAAGAATTAAGTTTGAAAACAGGTTTTTCAGTTAATTACTCAAAGACTTTAGTTAATGATTTAATTGAATGTATTATTAATCAAATTGCTTATTCAAAATTAAATATAAAAAATTTTGGTAATTTCAAAATAGTAAAAAAAAAAGATAGAGTTGGCAGAAACCCAAAGACAAATAAAACTTATTCTATAAGCGCTAGAAATAGTTTGAAGTTTACATCTTCAAAAAATTTAAAAGATTATTTAAATGATTACTGATGGACAGATTATTTAATATTTCTGAATTGTGTAAAATTTTAAACTTAATAGACAAAAAAACAAAAAAACCAAAAAGTTATATAATTAGATATTGGGAGAAGGAATTTCCTCAATTAAAACCAAAAAAAATTAATAATCGCAGGTATTATAATTCAAAAAATATAGAAACGATTAAAATGATAAAAATATTACTTAAAGATCATAAATTATCCATTGCTGGCGTTAAAAATATTCTTAGTTCAAAAATAAAAAAACTTGACTATGACAATACTGATGGTTTAAGAAAACTATATTTAAATCAAATTTTAAAAAAAAAAGGTTTAAAGATAGTTGATAAAATTAAAAAATTAAAAAAATATGGCAAAAAAAACACATCTAAAAGTTAGAATGGTTCCAGAGTCTAATCCTGATAGCAAATTTATTTATTACGCTAAAAAACCTACTAAAGGAGAAAAAGCCAAAGAAAAACTTAAATTAAAAAAATACAATCCTAATACTCGTAAACATGAGTTTTTTATTGAAAAAAAACTTCCCCCTCATAGCAAATAGTTATTTTTTTTTAAACTTTCTATACTCGTAATCAATAAATGCTCTAATCATAGATTTCCAGATTTTTGCTGTTATTTGTTGATCTACATTTTTTATTTTTGATTTATTAGAGATATTTTTTAAGATTATTTTTATTCTTTTTTTATCGATTATATCTTTTTTAAATTTTTTGTTTTTAATAATTAAATCAACAAGTTTTGATCTTTTCTTTATTATTTCTAATAGTTTATTGTCTAATTTATCTAAATCTTTTCTTATTTTTATAATACTTTTGTTTATCATAGCGACAATTTAAAATTATAAGCTTTTTAAAATAAATATATATTATAAAAATGCTTTCTAAAGAAAAAAAAATAAATAATTTATTTTATTATTGGTTAATTACATCTTTAGCGCTAGTTTTTTCTATAATTATAGTAGGTGGTTTAACTAGACTGACTAATTCAGGCTTATCAATTATTGAATGGGAACTATTTAGTGGAATTTTTCCTCCCATGAATAATAATTCTTGGAGTCTATATTTTGAAAAATATAAAACTATACCTCAATATAAGCTTGTTAACTTCAATATGAATTTAAATGAATTTAAAATTATTTTTTTGTGGGAATATTTTCATAGACTATTAGCTAGATTTATTGGCTTATTTTTTCTTATTCCATTAATTTTTTTTTACTTTTCGAAGAATATTAAAAAAGAATATTTGAATATTTGTTTATTAATTTTATCTTTAATATTATTTCAGGGTATTATTGGATGGTATATGGTGAAAAGTGGAATAATTCATAATGTTACTGTTAGTCATTATAGATTATCAATACATTTAATAACTGCAATATTTATTATTTCTATTATTTTTTGGTTATTATTGAATATTTACAAAAAAAAAAATAAATCTTTTTTTAATTTTAAAAAAGTATATTTGCCGTATCAGATTTTAATTATGATCATCTTTCTTCAAATAATAATTGGTGCTTTTGTATCTGGATTAGATGCGGGCATGGTTTACCAAACATGGCCTTTGATGGGAAGTTCATTTTATCCAAATGATTTATTAATAAATGGTCTTTCTGATGTATTAAATTTTAATAGTCACTCTCTCGTTCAATTTTATCATCGAAATTTAGCATATTTAATAATATTTTATGTTTTATATTTAACTTTAAAGATTTATAAAAATAAAATTAAGATTCTTTATAAATCCATAAACATTTTACTCTTTGTTTTAATCTCACAAATATGTCTTGGAATTTTTACTTTGACTAGCGGTCTTAATATCTTTTTGGCTTCTGCCCACCAAATTACTAGTGTGTTATTAGTATTCAGCGCTATAAACCTATATTATTTAATTACAAAATAAATTGACTTTGATAACTAATATTTGTATCTATCGGCTCTTATCATGACACCGTTTATAAAAAAAAAAGAAATTAAAAAAGATTGGTACGTTATCAACGCTCAAAATTTAGCAGTTGGTAGATTGGCCGCTTTTATTTCAAAAATTTTAAGAGGAAAAAATAAACCAACTTTTAACCCACATATCGATAATGGAGATTTTGTTGTAGTTACAAATATAGATAAAATAAAATTTTCAGGTAAAAAATTTGAAAATAAGAAATATTATAGACATACTGGTCATCCAGGAGGTATCAAAGAAATTACTCCACATGCCTTAGCAAAGAAAAATAAAACTGCTGAAATTCTTAAGCTAGCAGTCAAAAGAATGCTGCCCGGCGGCCCGTTAGCTAAAAAGCAACTAACAAAATTAAAAATATATAATGGAGAAAATCATCCTCATGAAGTTCAAAAGCCTAAAATTATTAATTTTGAAAAACTTCATAAGCTTAATACTGTAAAATAATGACAGCAACAAATATATCTTCATCAAAAAGTAAAAAAATTAAACTAGATTTTAAAGATAGTAAGTACGCTACAGGTAGAAGAAAAAGATCTATTGCTAAAGTTTGGGTTAAAAAAGGTTCAGGAAATATTCATGTAAATGGTTTAAAAATGAATGAATATTTCAAAAGACCAGTCCATCAAATAATTGTAACGAGACCTTTAGAAATATCAGAAGTAGCCTCTCACTATGACGTTAAATGTTCTGTCAGAGGCGGGGGTTTATCAGGTCAAGCAGGTGCAATTATATTAGGTATATCTAAAGCATTGATTTCACATAACGAAAACTTAAAGAAAAGTTTAAAAAAAGATAAACTTACAACAAGAGACTCAAGAGTTGTTGAACGTAAAAAATACGGTCACCGAAAAGCAAGAAGAAGTTTTCAGTTTTCTAAAAGATAAACTTTACAATTTAACTATTACTAAAGAGGATGGTATAAGACTTTATGTCTAGACAAAATAAAATTAATACAGCTATAATTGGAGCTACTGGTTACACTGGTTTAGATCTAATCTTACTTCTATCGAAACATCCAAAAGTAAAAATAAAATATTTGTGTGCCACAAAAAATTTAGGTAAGAAAATTAATTTTTTTGATAATAGAATTAAGAAAAAATTACCTATTATATCTTCTATTAAAAAAATTGATTGGTTAAGACTTGATTTAGTTTTTTTATCTTTACCTAATGGTGAGGCTCAAAAAATTATAAAAAAAATTTTTAATATAAATAAAAAATTAAAATTTATTGATCTATCAGCCGATTTTAGATTAAAAGATTTCAAAACTTACGAAAAAAATTATAATATTAAACATTCAGCTAAAAATTTAATAAAACACTCTATTTATTCTATTCCAGAGTTTTGTGCCAACGAAATAAAAAGATACAGAATAATTTCTAATCCTGGATGCTATCCAACATCTATTCAAATTCCATTAATACCATTAATAAAAAATAATTTTATAAATTCTAAAAATATTACAATTGATTCTAAATCTGGATACTCGGGTGCTGGTAAAAACTTGGAGAAAAAATTTACACATAAAAACTTATACACTTCTATATTTGCTTATAGTACTAAAAATCATAGACATGTATGTGAAATAGAAGAACAATTTTTAAAATATACAAATAAAAAAATTGATTTTTCATTTAACCCCCACTTGTTGCCTACTTTTAGAGGAATATTGTCGTCAATTTATGTTGATGTTAAAAATAATAAGTCGGCAAAAAATTTAAGAGATTTTTTACTAAACTATTATAAAAAATCAAAATTTGTAAATATTTTGAAACTTAATTCACCTTTAGGATCTGGAAATATATTAAATACAAATAATTGTGAAATTTCAATTTGCGAAACGAGAGTTAAAAAAAAACTTATCATATTTTGTGCAATTGATAATTTGGTTAAAGGGGCTTCTGGTCAAGCTATACAAAATATGAATTTAGTCTATGATTTTCCAGAATATTTAGGATTAAAATGAAATTTATATTAATATTTTTTATATTAATTTTTTTGAATAATTGCAACAAACCAAAGACAGTTTTAATCTGTGGTGATCATATTTGCATTAACAAAGCTGAAGCCAGGCAATATTTTGAAGATAATTTATCGATAGAAGTTAAGATTATAGATAAAGAGTCTAAAAAAAATAATGAAATAGATCTTGTCGAGCTTAATTTAAGAAATATTGATAATAACAAGAAAGAGATAAAAATATTTTCAAAAAGAAAAACAAGCAAAAATATAAAAGTTTTAACTAAAAATGAAAAAGAGATAATAAAGAAAAAATTAAAAAATAAAAATAAATCGCAGAAAGTAAAAAGAGATATAAAAAAAGTTGAATTAAAATCTCAAATAAATAAAAATATAAAAAATAATTTTAATAAAAAGATAAAAAACCTAGATATATGCAAAGATTTAGAAAATTGCGATATTGACAAAATATCTGATTTTTTAATTAAAGAAGCGAAAAAAAAGAGTTTTCCTGATATTACAATTAGAAAAGAATAAAATGAAAAAAATTAATATAGCAATAATAGGTCTAGGTAATATTGGAAGCTATTTATTTAAATATTTAAAAGAAAATCAAAAAATTTTAACTGAAAAAAATAATTGCAAACCTATAATTAAATACGTCTCTGCAAAAAATAAAAATAAAAAAAGAAAAATAAAAATTAAAAATACTCAATGGTTAAGCAATTATTTAGATGCTACAAAAATTAAAGATATTGATTTAATTGTTGAATTAATTGGTGGTCCAGAAGGTCCCGCTAAAAAGTTAGTGTTTCAGGCGCTTAAAAATAAAAAACATGTAGTAACAGCTAATAAAGCTTTGATAGCAAAATATGGTGATCAATTATCAAAAATAGCTGAAAAAAATAAAGTTAACTTAGAATTTGAGGCTTCAGTATGTGGGGGTGTTCCTATAATTAGATCATTAAAAGAAGGTTTAATAGCTAATAAGATAATAAAGATTCATGGTATTTTTAATGGCACATCAAACTATATTTTGTCTTTTATGGATAAAGAAAAAAGAAATTTTGACGATGTTTTGCTAAATGCAAAAAAATTAGGTTACGCTGAAACTGATCCTTCAGCTGATCTAAACGGTAATGATGTTTCATCAAAGCTAAAAATTTTAACATCATTATGTTTTAATTCTTTTTTAAATGACAAAATATTTGTGGAAGGTATAAAAGATATAGATAAAATAGACATAGATAACGCAAATAATCTTGGTTATAAAATTAAATTACTTGGAGTTGCTGAATTATTAAATAATAATATCTATCAACGTGTACATCCCTCTTTAATAAAAAAAAATAATCACATAGCAAGTATAGATGGTGTTTTGAACGCTGTAATAGTTGATGGTGTGCCAGTTGGTCAAACCATAATTCAGGGTGAAGGAGCTGGTGCTAAAGCAACAACATCAGCTTTAATTTCTGATATTTCATCAATAATGAGAGGTAATATAAAATTTCCTTTTTCATTATCGTGCAAAGAAAGAAAAAAACTTAGATTTGAAGGTATTCAAGATAGATTTTTTTCTGCATATTTTAGATTTGAAGTGTTGGATCAACCTGGTGTGCTTTCTCATATAACAAATGTCTTTTCAAAAAATAAAACATCTATCAAAAGGATAATTCAAACTCCTGATAATAATAAAAAACTATCATCAATAATCATTATTACACATTCAGCAAAAGATAAGTATTTAAATAAAATTTTAAAAGAAATATCTAAAAAAAATTACATTAAAAAAAATCCTAAATTTATTAGAATTGAAGAATAGTGACTATTGATAAAAAATTTTTAAACCTATTCACTAAAGCTACAGAAAAAGCTGCGATAGGTGCTTCTAAATTTATCGGAAAAAAAGATAAAATAGCTGCAGATAAAGGAGCCGTTGATCCTATGAGAAGAGAGTTAAATAAAATTAACATGAAAGGCACTGTCGTAATTGGAGAGGGAGAAATGGACGAAGCTCCGATGTTATATATTGGTGAAAGGCTCGGTACACTGAATGGACCTGAATTTGATATTGCTGTAGACCCTTTGGAAGGAACAAAATTTACTGCTAATGGTCAACCTAATGCTTTTTCTGTTTTAGCTATTTCGGAAAAAAATTGTTTGCTATCTGCTCCTGATACTTATATGGAAAAAATTGTCATTGGATCAAATTTACCAAAAAATATAATGGATATAGACAACGGTGTTGAAAAAAATATTAAATTATTAGCTGATGCAAAAAATAAAAAGGCCTCGGACATTAAAGCTTGTGTTCTGAAAAGATCAAGGCATGATCATATTGTTAAAGTATTGGATAAACTAAATGTAAAAATTAATTTTATAACAGATGGAGATATAGCTGGTGCTTTAAGTGTAATTGGAGAAAAACCAAAAAATGACATTTATTATAGCACTGGTGGTGGACCTGAGGGTGTAATAGTTGCAGCAGCTTTATCATGCTACGGAGGACAAATACAAGGGCGATTAGTTTTAAATAATGAAGAGAAAATTAGAGCAAAAAAATTAGGTATAACAGATTTTGATAAAAAATATAACATAGATGATATGGTCAAAGGGGATGTTATTTTTTGTGCATCAGGTGTTACATCTGGAGATTTAGCAATGGGTGTTAAAGATTTAGGTAATGAATATGAAGTAAATAGTTTTGTTCTACACAAAAGCGGAAGTGTAATTAAAACTGTAAAAAATATTTATAATAAATGAGCTCACTTTCATTAAGTGGAAAATCTTGGGTTCTAAAAAATTACAATCAAGAAGATATAAATTTTATAAAAGATAATTACTCTCTTGATGAGATAACTTCGAAACTTTTATCAATTAGAAGAGTAAAAAAAGAAGAAATTAAATCTTTTTTAAATCCATCGATTAAGAATTTCTTACCTAATCCAAATATTTTACTTGATATGGAAAAAGCAACTATAAGAACATACGAAGCAATATTTAATAAAGAAAAGATTGGTATTTTTGGAGATTATGATGTTGATGGTGCAACCTCTACAGCTTTACTTGGAAATTATTTTTCTGAATTAAATTTTGATTATGAAATATATATACCAGATCGAAGAAAAGAAGGTTATGGCCCATCTATTAAAAGCTTTAATGAATTAATTGTCAAAGGAGCTAAATTAATTTTCACTGTAGATTGCGGAACACTTTCATTTGAAGCCATAAATTTTGCAAAAAAAAAGAATGTTGATGTAATCGTTCTAGATCATCATCAGTCTGAAATTAAATTGCCAAAAGCTTTTTCAATAATTAATCCAAATCGCTTTGATGATAATTCAAATCTTCAATATCTTTGTGCTGCAGGAGTAGCTTTTATGTTTTTAGTATCAATAAATAGAAAACTTAGACAAAAAAAATGGTTCATAGAAAATAAATTTAAAGAACCTAATTTAATTAATTATTTAGATTTAGTTACATTGGGAACGATTTGTGATGTTGTACCTTTGAAAGGTTTGAATAGAGCTTTTGTTAAACAAGGTTTAAAAATTATAAAATCTAAAAAAAATTTGGGGATAAAAACATTATTAGATATTTGTAAAATAGAAACAAATCCAACTATTTATCATTTAGGCTTTTTACTAGGGCCTAGAATTAATGCCGGAGGCAGAGTTGGAAAATGTTCTCATGGTGCAAATCTACTTTTAGATAAAAACCCAAAAAGTTCTTTCAAATTAGCATCTGAACTAGATCAATATAATAAAGAAAGACAAATACTGGAAAAAGATCTTTTGCAAAAAGTTCTAAATGAAACAAAAGATTGCTCAAAAGATCCGGTGTTATTGTTAAGTGGAAAAAATTGGCATGAAGGCATCATTGGTATTGTGGCGTCAAGATTAAAAGATAAATTTAATAAACCAGTTATTTTAATATCCATAGAAGGTGATGTTGGTAAAGCTTCTGCCAGATCTATTGTTGGTTTTGATATAGGATCAGTAATCATATCTGCTACTCAAGATGATCTCTTGTTAAAAGGTGGAGGCCATAAAATGGCTGCTGGATTTTCTATACAGATAGAGAAAATAAATAAATTTAAAGAATTTGTTTTTAAAAAATTTAAAACTATTAATAAAAACCTTTCTAGTGAAAGATCCTCTTTTTTTCTAGATAGCATCATATCGCCATCGGCAGTAAATATAGAATTTTTTAACAAAATAGCATTATTATCTCCGTTTGGATCTGGTAATCCTGAGCCGAAATTTGTTATTGAAGACTTAAAAACAATTAGTGGAAGAGTTGTAGGTGAAAAACATGTTAAATCAACTCTTGTTGGAAAAGACGGATCAATTGTAAGAACTATAGCTTTTAACGTTGCTGATAGTGATTTAGGTGAATATCTACTCAACAAAAATAATAAATTGTTTAATATTGCTGGGAAATTGTCCTTAAATGAATGGAGAGGGCAATCAAATGTGGAGTTTATTATCGATGATATTTCTGTTATTAAATCTTTCAAAAATAAGGTCCCATCGTCTATCGGTTAGGACAGTTGGTTTTCATCCAACAAAGAGGGGTTCGATTCCCCTTGGGACCGCCAAAAAACTAAATGCATAAAATAGCAATAATTGAGAATTTTCATAAATCGGGTCTGGAACTTTTAGATAATAATAAAAATTTCTCTTATGAAATTATTAATGACGTTACAGAAGAAAATCTGATAAAAAAACTTCCTAATTTTGACGGATGTACTTTAAGAGTTTCAAAATTAAATAAAAAAATATTACAACATTGCCCAAATTTAAGAGTTATTTCAAGACACGGGGTTGGTTACGATAACGTTGATACAGAATTTTTGAAAGAGAAAAAGATAACATTATGTATCACAAATAACGCTAACGCTATAGCTGTTGCTGAACACGTAATGTATATGATGTTATCTATTTCCAAAGGGATAATTTCTCACGACCAATCCGTTAGGAAAGGCTTATTTAAAAAAGGAATTACTGATATTGAAACATTTGAATTAGATTCTAAAGAAATGCTTATAGTTGGTTTTGGTAGAATAGGTAAATCATTGATAGCAAAATGTAAAAGTTTTAATATGAGTATTAAAATTTTTGATCCATATATTAATGAAAAAGAAATAGTGAATTTAGGATGTAAAAAAGTAGATAAATTAAAAGATGCTTTTAAAACTGCTGATTATATTTCACTTCATATTCCGCTCACAAAAGAAACAGAAAATCTCATAGATTTAGAAACATTGAAGACAATGAAAAAAAACTTAATTTTAATAAATACTTCCCGTGGTGGAATAGTTAATGAAAATGATTTGGATTATGCTTTAAAAAATAAGATTATTTTTGGAGCGGGCATAGATGTATTTAAAAATGAACCTATAAATAAAGATAATCCTTTAATTAAGAATAATAATGTACTACTAAGTCCTCATTCAGCTACTTTCACAAATGAATGTAAAATTAGGATGGCAAAAAATACAGTTCAAAATATAATAGATTTTTTTGAGAATAAATTAGATAATTCAATGATTGTAAAATTATGATTGATATTAAAAGAAAATTAAAAAATTTTGGTCCTCTTGAAGTTTTGGTTTTAAGTTCATTAACCTATGTTGTTATAATGTTAATCTGGACTGCATCTACGAGATCGGCAGTTGTGCAAAAAGCTAATGATATAAAAACTAATCATAAACTAGTTGTAGAGTTTATTAATAGTCAAGTTAATGAATGTAGTTCAAATGAAGAAGGCACTACTTTATGGGGCGACAATTGTAATTCAGCTTGGATATCATCAAAAATTGTAAATCATATTTTGAATAACATAAAACTTAATAATCCATACAATATAGATAAGCCTTTAATACAAACATCTCAAGATCCCAGAATTCAAGCAGAAGGCAAAGCCGGTCAATCAACAGAAAAAGGTATTATCTTTGTCTCGGAAAGCAATTTTGAATCAGAAGCTGGATCTGAATGGGTGATAGGTACGTGTATTAAGTCTCCGTGTGTAGCCGCTGGAAATAACGAACTTGTGTCGGCTTATCGTTAACTAATTATATCAAACCCACATTCTTTAGCAGTTTTACTTAAATAATTATAACCAATTTTCGCATATTTAAATGGATTAGCTTTTGCTGGGTCTTGCTCTGCTTCTACTACAAGCCAACCCTCATAATTTCTATTTTTTAAAACTGTTAAGAAAGGCTTATAATCAATACATCCATCACCTGGCACTGTGAATGCTCCATCAAGAAAAGCTTGTCGAAAGGTGCTATCATTTTTTAATGATTTTTCTAAAACATTTTTGCGAATATCTTTACAATGAACATGGATTATTCTTTCCATAAAGTCCTCGGTTATTTTGATTGAGTTTCCTCCTGCAAATAACATGTGACCAGTATCAATTAATAATTTTACGCTATCACTTGTGCTTTCTATTAATCTTCTTGTTTCTTGCTCTGTTTCAATAACTGTTCCCATATGATGATGATAAGCAAGCGGCATATTTTCATCTAGCATCATTTTACTTATTTCATTGATTCTAGATATAAGTAACTTCCATTCATCGTCTGAAAGTTTAGGTTTTTTGGATAATGGTGTTTTTGGATCACCTTGCACAGAATTTGTTACTTCTGCAAATACCATACATGGTGATTTACAATCTTTGAATAAATCCATCTGTTTACGCATTAATTTAAATTCTTCTTTTGGAGTATTCTTTAAAAGTGTTGCTCCGTACCATCCGGAACAAAGTTGTAAATTTTCTTTTTCTAATTTTGGTATTAATTCTTTTGAATTTTTAGGAAATTTACCACCTGACTCTATTCCAGTAAAACCAGCTTTGCTTGC
>Ga0181568_10003569_pt1 | contig 13997 bp, 13 predicted proteins | sample 101ome_20_FD_133758 | JGI IMG/M metagenome (GOLD analysis project Ga0181568, IMG submission 133758) | Coastal salt marsh microbial communities from the Groves Creek Marsh, Skidaway Island, Georgia - 101404AT metaG (megahit assembly) | ecosystem: Environmental > Aquatic > Marine > Intertidal... | reverse complement strand
GAGTATATTTTTTCAAATCCTTCCTTTTCAACCAGCTTTAGTGCCTGGAATGCCTGCTCTACACTATACCAATCTCTTTCGTAGGAGACAAATTTTTCTGGACTGATTTGGAAATTATCGGTGAATTCTGTAGCCTCTTTTTTCCCGGCATCATCATAGAAATAACATCGACCACCCATCAAATCCAACCCCTGTGAGCCAACTCCAAACTGTGAGCGTTTTTTAGCCTCTTTTCACATGCTTTTTGATTTCCGCAGGAGTGATTTTTGTTTCTTCCTCTGTGGAAGCTACACGCTTTGGACCATTCTTTGTATGCCTCTGAAGATGTGAAGACAAATTTTTGGAAGTCATCAAATTTCGTCATTTATTCACCTCCTTCAAGAATGCTCATCTCACAATATTGACCTTGCATCCATAGTGGTATCTTCTCACCTGATGGTGAAGTAGAACCTAACAAACAGAACTTGCTTGTATCGTAATCACCCGACTCAACCAAATCTACTAACACTTGTCTTGTGTGTGCTTGATAGATTGTATTTCCATCCTTGATTCTGTGGAGTAAAACTTCACCATGAGAATTTGTAAAGTTCTCAATAGTCATAGTGGTTTCATGTCCACATGATGGACACAATAGCACCATACCCCACCAATCATACTCAACCATATTACCATCATCATCGACTAATTCTGTGGTTTCTATGAGAGTTGGAAATACACTACTTGCATCCATCTCTACAATAGGGAAGTCACAACCCTCACACTTCCAATTGTTCACAATAATTTGTTTGTATGAGTCGTTAATTCTCTCAGCATCAGCTGAGTTTATCGGGACATCATCGAACTCAATATCCTCATCGGAAATTGAATATCCAAGATCAAAAACCAAAGTTTTCAATCCTGATATACTTCTCAAAACTGTATAGTGATTTATACATCTAACAAGGACTAGTTGCTTGTCCTCTACTTTCTTCAATAGGAACCCCATACCATCAGGACTCCAATATGAATCTACATTCATACTATCCAAATGGTTCTTCACCCATTCTGCATTCTTCATCCAATCTACATTTTCTTCTTCCATTTTATTCATCTCTCCTTTCTTGTTTTCGATTCTGGCAATCTTGCGTACGCAAGGGTACAGTCGTATTCTGAAATTTCGTCGTTGAAAGTACACAACTTACAATCAGGCTTTCACTAGCAGATCTGTTATTTTCTGATGGTTTGTTAATCATCATTTTTCCTCCTTCTACTTCTTTTATAACCAAATCAAATAAATTATCAATAAAAAATCTAGTTTCAGCCTCGTGCGCGCGCGCGTGATGCACAAAAAAGTAAATTTCAATCAATATCTAAATCAAGTGTATCTCAATAGATCGGCTCGACAATGTCCCTGCGTTCACATCAATTGATTGACTTTGGAAAACCTCTGATTGCCATCAATAAACCTACTACTAATTCCTTTTTTACTAAATTACAAATTTACTAATTGCCATCAAAATTACTCCTTCTAATTCCTTTATAATTAAATCAGCAGATTCATCCTAACATGCGTGCAAAGGGTTGTGCAAAAGGTTGTGAAAGTCTATCCGGTAGAGAACAGAATTGACAAACTATGGTACTCAAATTCATTGATTATCTAAAATCCAAGTTAACAGGTAATGCAATCCTTCTACATCCAATTTATTGTATCTTAGCATCATAGTCCAAGCCGACTTTGTCCTGCGTGTCACCGAATCGTAATCGCCTGTCTGCTCTAGAGCATTAATCATCCGTCGAATATTCTTAGCAGGTTTCACTCCCTTTGCCCATGGGCTCACTTCGTAAGCTATGAACTCAAAATCAAGAATATCCTTCAGACCAATGCTTCTATCTCGGTAGTGCTTTGCCTTCTTTTTCGTCTTGGCTAGCGCTTTCATATCTAGGGAATGTCTACTCTTGAACCACTTAGTGGCAATCGCATTTAGGTAAACCGAATTTATCGCTTCGATACGGTCAGGTAAAACGTCACACAATACATCGTATTCTCTTCGTGAATATCCGATTATCAATCGGTTATCTTCTACGCATTCGGTTAGTAATTCATCCAGGTAAGAATGTAAGCTTGTAAATTCCAGATCTTTTGCGATAGCTGCTTGCTCCAATTTTGGGTTAAAACAGACTTGGCTAAAATAGCCATCACAAAGAACCCCAGCCATAGATGGATCTTCATCCATCAGGCCTTCAAAGTCAATAATGACTGCATTCTCCAGGTTTTCATTCGTCAGGTGTTTCAATTTTCGGTATTCGCTCATTTGCCTTTCCTCTGTTCCCTCGGAAAGGTATGTGTGCATACATGTAAGGAGTCTTCATTTTGATAACCTCACTGATTTTGAAATGATGTAAACCAAGTCATTTCTTCCTGCGCTTCCACACTAGGTCCGCCACTATATCTCATCAGCACATAAAATGGAATCATAATGTAATCAATTACCAATGAAATACACCAGAATCCAACTAACAAAAAAGCCGCAAAAACCACATCAGCCATCGTATAATCCTCCTCACTCGGTTATTCGACAGCGGAATCACATCTCCCTAATATATGCTTTCAGTGAGCCACTTTTTGCATACTATATACTATAGTATAGGGAAAAATATGAAATTTTTTAGTGACAAAATAAACACACGCCGAGCACAAAATTCAGGCCCTAAAACGGCTCAAATCAATCACTTCAATAACTGCCGTTTTCTATCCCCAGTTCTATGCAAGAAAAGCAATGTGAACACGAGTGGGATGACAGTGAAGATATTGACATATTTACCGGCCGAATTGAATTGACTTCGGAATTCGTAATGATTGAAGTAAAATGCTGCAAATGCGGTAAGAAAGGAGTTGCAGATGCGGACATTAAATGGAAACCAATCTATTGGGATATCCTCGATTAAGTGTAATTACTTCAGAATTTTTTAGACAAACAGTTTCCTAAATTCATTCTTATTACTTCTCGGCGTGATCTCATGAAACATACCGCATGAACTGCAAGGATGGTATGTTATTGATTCAAACACTAGTAAGTAATCATCTCCAACATCATAGCCACATGTGCATTTAGAATAATACATACTAGCGGGAGCTGTGAACAGTATCTGCTCCAGTCTTTCGTCTTCTCCGTTTAAATTACTAATGATGAATCCAAATTCATATTCCTCAGTATAATGCTCCCAACCATCCGACTCTCTAATTTTCGGACCTCTGAATTGTTCAACCTTGAAACCAAAAAGTTCGTTCTTTTTCTTCATCAAAATCCCCCCTCAAGCTCCTTTGGCTAACCACAAACCTTGTTTTATCTCCCATGCAAAAGTAGTGAGATTTGGTTCTCCGGCATACTTAGGGAATAAACCGCACTTACTTTTTGCTGGATTGTCATCCTCGGTTGTATCGAAGTGGAGTGTATCCTCTACTGCTTTCAATACCAATTCGGTAACTGCCTTCGAAAAATCTTCCTTTCGACTAAGTATATTCTCTAGAGATTTATCTGTAATTACATCACCAGTTGAGAAAACTCTCACCATCAAATCTAGATCACACATAAAGTCAGTCACGTTGTCTATCTTCCTTGCAAAAATAAAATTATCAGCTAAATTAATGTCTTTTTTTCGTTCGCCGTCGGTCATTTTTTCATCTCCTTTATCTATCCCTTTGGGACGAATTATAGTTATTTTTTGAGGAAATAAATGTTGTCCCTTGTTGTGCAATTGACGTAATTTTTCGCCTCACATTCCCTATTATTGTTTCCTTTAAGTACCCCAATATTATGAACTGATATATCTAGAAATGGTTCTGAAAACATTTTCAATTTCTTTGTAACAAGGTCACTTTTTTCATCCTTCGGCCAATAATTGGCCTAATCACTTCCCGAAGTTATGGAAATCATTCACCCACCCCCGCAAGCATCGAGAGCAGTTGCTTAGCATTTGCAGTTCTGCCCTTGCGAATATCTTCTAGACACTGAAGAGATAATTCCCTAAGAAGCGAAAATGGCTCTTCACCACCGGACTTCGGTTCAAGTCCGGGAGCGCGGACCAACGTTAACTAAAACAATCTAAATTGGAGATAATAGAATCCTATATCTCCGCCACCCGTAAGACTATATGCTCCACAAATTTGTTGGGAAAACATGTCATTAGCACCAACCGACTACGACTATGGAATTGAATCAAACTACTCCTTTGCGGCCTCAGTGACCTGCAAAGATGAAGAAACACAGAAGATGTTTGTAGAAGGATACGGCCACATGCTGAACTACAATCATGAACAAGCAATTGCTTGCTTTACCCAATGCACAGAATTAGACCCCAACTGCGCTATGGCTTGGTGGGGTATCGCTTATTGTGTATCTTCGAATTACAATTGGGCCCCGGGACTGGGTTCCGGTCATGACGCAATCCAACAAGCATTGTCAGTAATGGGGCACTGCACCGAGTTGGAACAGGATTTGATTCAAGCCCTTTCAACAAGGCATTCTGCGGAAGCAAGAGATGCTGCAGATCCTTCAGTCCTAAACATGGGAAATAGCCCTGAATTGAATGTTGCCTTTGCAGAAGCAATGGCTCCTTTGTACGAAAAATACGATGGAAATTTGGATGTAACTGCAATTTATGTCGAGGCTCTGATGAATCTGAAAGCCTGGCAACTTTGGGATAAGGACGCTTCAACTGGAGAGATAACACCTGCCGATGACAACACTCTCCTATTGGTTGAGGTTATGGAAAAAGCGTTCGAAAGCAGCGAAGAAGCGAAAGTGCACCCTGCACTTTGCCACTTGTACTGTCACGCCCTGGAACTTTCACCATTCCCTGAAAGAGCGCTACCTGCTGCTGATGTGCTTCGAACTAGAATGCCAGGCCTTGGACATCTAGTTCACATGCCTTCTCACATTGATGCTTGGGTTGGGCAATGGAAAGAAGCTATTGACTGTAATATTGCTGCAGTTGAAGCCGATGATCGATACGTAGAGATTACCGGTAATGAATCTCAATTCTACAAATTCTACCGAATGCACAACCATCACTTCGTTGTCTGGTGTGCTATGTTTGATGGACAGTATGAAACCGCTCTAAAATACGCTAGAAAGGCAGTCGAAACATTGCCGGCAGGAGATGAAAATGGTGGAGTACAATTCATGCTAGCAGGAATCATCCCGATGGGTGCAATATTCCTAGAATCTTATGTCACAATGCCATGGCATGTTATGATTAGATTTGGAAAGTGGGATGAAATACTGGCAGAACCAATGTATACCGATGGAGATGTATTCCCAGCAACAATCGCTACACAACACTATGCGCGTGGAGTAGCATATGCTTCCAAGGGAATGGTGCCTGAGGCAGAAGCAGAACAAGCACTGTTCAAGCAAGCTCTGGAAAATCCAGCTCTAGCAGGAAGAATGATGCATAACAATTTCATGTATCAGGATCCAGAAGAAGGCCCATCTATACTCAATGTTAATGCTTCAATTCTAGAAGCCGAAATTGAGTACAGAAGACAGTACCTTGCGAAAGAAAATGGCGATGATTTTGATTTCACAGCAGCATTTGACGAACTTCGCCGTGGTGTAGATTTGTCATTGAATCTAGCTTACAACGAGCCTTGGGGACAAATGCAACCAGTTCGTCACATATTGGGTGCTCTACTCCTTGAACAGGGACACGTTGAGGAAGCCGAAGAGGTATATCGTGCGGATATCGATCTTTGGAAAGACAACATGTGGGGCTTACTAGGTCTCAAGCTATGTTTGGAAGCAAAGGGCGACTCCGGTGAAGAACTTGCAGAGGTAACTGCATTGTTCAATGAACGAAGCTCGCGCGCGGACATAGTACCTGCTAAGACGTGTTTCTGCGCACAAAATGCGTTGAAAGAGAGTTGTTGTTAGGTACTCAGGACACATTGAAATTAGAATCTAATTTCTTTGTTATTGCCTCACAATCTTCGACAACTACGAACATTGTATTGTCAGAAGTGTAAATCAATAATTTGTCTTCTGAGTCTATCTCTTGATAGGCACAGATTGCATCCATTCTAATTCTCGTCATTCCCATTTCGGTCAGGGCCTTGATCCAGTTGGTCTTCATGGCCGCCGCCGACAACCGACCCTATTTGATTCAAACGGTTGGTTGGTAGAATATCTACGCAGAGAATTGTTTTTCGCAGATAATGGAAAAATGTCAGAATTTTTTCTGTAGATTAGGCTCATAAAGGGGAGTCAGGTCGGCGGGATGCTTGGAGGGACAGTGATGGGAGTCATGAAGCACCTAGGTTCAGTTTGGAAGCAGCCTAAGCAAAACATCCCAGCAGCGGCTCGCCGAGAGAGAATGGCCGGCTGGAGGCGCGAGCCTGTTTTCCAGCGAATTGAGCGCCCAACCCGCTTAGACGCGGCTCGCCGTGTCGGTTACAGAGCCAAGCAAGGAATCACCGTAGTGCGCACACGCGTAAGGCGTGGTGGACTGCGAAAGGGTAAGATTCACATGAAGAGAAAGCCATCCAAGGCCGGTCTCAAGAAAATCACCATGGCTAAGTCCATCCAGAGAATCGCTGAAGAGCGAACAAGCAAGCGTTATCCTAACCTTGAGGTTCTAAACTCATACTGGGTTGGAGAAGATGGAAAGAATAAATTCTTCGAAGTAATCATGGTTGATCCTCATCACCCAGCAATCAAGGCAGACAAGCAGTTAGGTTGGATTGCTGAAGGAAATAGCCACCGTGGCCGAGCCTTCAGAGGAAAAACCAGTGCTGGTAAGCGTGGCCGTGGATTGTACAACAAGGGTAAGGGTGCTGAGAAACTCCGCCCTTCCTTGAAGGCCCACAAGAACCTAGGAAAGTAATCCTTCTTGGGAGTAACTTGATTTCTTGCTTCATAGCGGATGCCCTCGATGGCGGAGAGCGAAGTCAGTCGAATTCGGGATTTACCGGTCATCCTTCCAGATGGTCGGCTTCTCGGAACAGTCCACGATACTGTGGTCGAGACAGATTCTTGGAGTTGTACGCATATCTTTGTTGCCGACCCACCTGCCGATTTAGTTGAGGGTCGAATCCACGTTGCAGTTCCCTGGAATTGGGTACGTTCGGTAGGGGATGTCGTGGTTCTACGCTGGTTCCCACCTACTCCAATCCCTAGGGATGAATAATCACCGAAAATCATTTGATTTGAATGATATTTCTCCGAACGGAAATGCGATACGATTCAAAAGGCAAGGGTGAACGCCTCCGTGATGCAACGTAGTTCCGTAGTGCTGATGGTCTTGCTCTTACTGACCTCATCAGCCCCTGCCATTGACGCTGCTGGAAAGGGAGTAATTTCGTGTACTCCGGCTGATTTAGACATGCTTCCAGCCAGTTGGGATATTGATGATGGGACTTGTGTACGAATTGATCTTGGAGTCCTTTCTCCCGGTGATACATTGTCTTTCGACGTATCCGCTGATACTAACATCGATATTTTGCTATTTTCCGCGAGTTCAATTTCAGTCTATCAGAATGAGCAAAATTACCGTTTAGATTCGGTTTGGCATTCCGATTCAGTATTCGAATCATTTCAAGGAGATGGTACCTGGCATTGGATGGCTCCTGATGATAGGGGAGATACTCGATGGTACCTTGTTCTCGATAACATGGCTCATCCACAAGATCAAGGCGAGGGTGCTCAAGGTGGTAGTCTTGCTACCGTAGTCCTAGACGTTGAGGAAGTCGATAGTCCAGTATTCGGAATAGTCGATACAATTGTTCGTCTAGATGGTGGAGAACATTCAGTCCTCGCTGGTCCTTTAGTTCTCGATGAAGGAACTCAAGTCAATATTTTCGCAACAACCATGCAAGGTGCTCCGGATATTTTCCTGGTCACCGATACTCAATTGGAATTTTACGAACAAGGAACTACTGCTAATGGTATGGATGACAATAATGCAGACATGTTATTGGTGTTGGAAGAAAGAAGTATTTCATGGTCAGTAAATTCCGACTACGCAGGTAAGGAACTGTATCTGATTGTGGATAACAGACCAGGCCCTCCTAGTGGTGGAGCAGGAACCGGATTCGTAGCAACAACCGTAGTAATGGATCTGAATCCAATCTTACAGCCAACAATTACCAATTCATCTGACTTAGCAATAATTGATGTTGGGGCCGAGGTAATCCTCGACGCTTCGAACACTCCAAACCTCTCAGACCAGATAGATAGCGAAACTGGCTTCCAGTGGGATACCAATGGTGACGGTTTCTATGACGCCTCAGGCTCTTCAATCACAATGAGTTGGGACGAACCAGCGGAGTTTACCATCGGCCTTAGAGCGGTTTCACTGGATGGTCGAAGCGCTACAGTGTATCTCAATACAACAATTCAGGACATAAGTCCCCCCGAAGTTAGTCTTTCGGCTAGTGACACCATCCGCAAAGACTTCGACGACGAACTCCTGTTAACGGCAAATATTGATGATAACTGGGGAATATTCACTGTCGAGTGGTTGGTTGATGAAACAGTTATTCAGAACTACAGTAGTTGGAATTGGGAAGATGGCAAAACATTCACCTTCCGATTTGATTCAAGTTATTCAGCGGGTGATCGTGAGGTTACGATTCGGGTAACTGACAAACAAGGACAGGTAAGCGAACGCACAGCAATCATCGATTTGTATGATTCTACTCCACCTTTGGTGCCACAACAAACAGTGGAGATGTCAGCGATTCTCGGCCAGCCTCTTCCTTTAACGGCTGAGGCTATTGATGCCGAATCTCCTAGCCTAATTTATCACTGGGACTTAGATCCTCAAAGAGATTCAGATTCAGATGGAGTAATGGATAACGACATCGATGCTAGTGGCTCCACAATAACTCAGAATTTCCAAAAGAAAGGGACCTACGAAATTGTTTGTACCATCGTAAACGAAGCAGGAGCTTCAACAAAGGTGACCTACTTAATTTCGGTTCGCTCATCTTCCGATGATGGTTCTGGACTGAGTCCAATGATGATTGGAGTCGCTGTTTTCGTACTACTTATCATCATCATAGCTGGAATCGGTACGATTACTTGGCGCAGAATGTCGAATGCAAGGCTTGAGGCATTGCTTGAGGAACAAGCTGCTGCCGAAGAAGAGAAGCCTAGAGAACTCAGTGTTGAGGAACAGAAGGCAATGTATGGTGCAGGTTCTGCTACTCTTGACCAGCCAACTTCAATGTCAACCACCTCACAATTTGGCCAATATGCAACTGGTATGTCTGGTGCTAGTGATCCACAGGCCACAATTAGTGAGGATGCGGCGATGGGAGATTCTGACCTGGAAGCCCTAATGAGTACGCCAGAACCAATTACTGCATCTAATCAATCAAGTCCTGCTTCGGAACTTCTTGCCGAATTTTCAGATGAAGAATCTGATGTTGAGGATGATTCAGTAGAATTTTCTCATAACGAATTAGAGGGCATTTCAGAAGAAGTTTGGTCACCAAATGAGCCCGAATCATCCGATGAAGAGGATATGCTACCATCCCCTCCTCCTCCTCCTGAACCAGAGCCCGAAGCAGACACGCTTCTTGATGAGGAAGAACTTCCTGGGCCACCAGCGCCAGAAAGCGAAGAATCTTCTTCTCAGGCTGAACCAGAAGAAGAATCTGAGCCAAAACCAGATGATGAATCAGAAACTCCAGACAATGATTCCGAACCACAATCTAGACTTGTTCAGCAGGATTGCAGCCAGTGTCAACAACGCTTTGAGGTGACATTACCAGAAGGTCATGATATTGCTCGAACTGCCTGTCCGTCTTGTGGTGCTATTGAGACAGTTCGTTTATCGTGAATTGCGAGTTTCTCTGCAACGATTTCTCTCAATATAATCCCCTTTTGATGCTCTTGTAGCCCAAGACCCTAAATCGCACCTCATAGAGGTGCGCCTATGGAGAATGGTTCAGTGCGCTTGATTCGTACTGCTCCAAGGTCGAAAATTTCTCTACCAGTTTTACTTGTAATCGTCTTTTTCCTGCCTACACTTGCTCCGTTTGCAAGTGTTAGCGGTGAGGCCCGCATAGAATCACAGGACTTTCAAATCCTAGACGAATTGGGCACAGTTCTGAACCAAAGGGAACAAGTTGTCCAAGGAGATTCTGTGAGCAATATTGCAGGTCCGTTATTGGACCAGGTCCGTGTTGGAGTTCAGGATACTTCGGTTGCTGATCCTCTCCATGATATCGATGAGGCTTTGGATGATGTCATCATCGTAGAAACCGCAGTCCCCGCTGTCGTTCATCCTGAACCTTACATCATTCTCACCGACGAGAATAGCCGCCCGCCTGGGGAGGTTCGGACAATTTGGTCAACTCTGTTCAATTTGACAGATTATGTCATTTTGACTCGATATGTTGACACAGATGGCAATGTTGTAGAACAATTTGAGACGATAACATTCCTCACCAGTTTACTTTCTCTTTTGGATCCAGAGACTGATTTCTTACTACACCAAATGGATATAGATGGCGATGGTGATGATGATATTCAAGTGGGTCTCACTGTTAATCTGAACAACATTGATTTGTCAGGTACAACTCTTTCTGCATATGTCCAATTAGATTACCAAGTTAGCGTTCTGTCATCAAGTACCACCGATTCTGATTGGGATAATTTGCAGACTCTTGAGGTTAGTATCCTGAAAGCATTTGCATATTCTGACGGAGTTCTAAACGAAGGAGAATCATATGTCTGGGTTATTGATTCAAAGTTCACTCACACCCCTTATGACTTCACATTGGGAGTAGGTTTGGAGAGATTCTCCTTCGACCTATCAGGAGCTGGTGCAGACCTTATTTTGTCCCTTGTCAATGCACTTACCTTCGGAGTTTTCAGCGGTGGAGATGAATCAGGAGTTAGCATCGCATCTCTAGCCGCGCCATATCAAATTTCAATTGATAACTCTGGGCAAACTGAATGTCCAGACCGTTACTCACCAATCGAACTGACGACTTTACCTTCGAGTGAGATATCTTGTGGAGTGACTGCTGGATTTGGATATGTTCACTTTTCTCCACCTGATTCTCAGGAAAATAGAGAAGTTTGGGAAGTAGCATATATCGAGGCCGCAATACATCCAAACAGGCTTTCGACCATTCTCCCAGAGCAATTAGAAGTAACAATTAGAACCGATAGTACTCTTGCTGACGGAACTGGTAGTTTGGGAGAAAATGGCCTGACTACGCTTGAGTATTGGGCCGATGAACGAGCCGATTTACACATTCATTTCCATGAAGATCGGTCCGAGGCACCAGAAGAAAACTCCGATGGTAATTATGGCAATGTAACAGACTCACGTGGTTGGTTCAGAGGTATGCCTGAAGGAAGTCTAACCACAGAGGAGATAGATCGTACATTCACGATGTTGGGTTCCAAGTCAGAACCAGAATTACCCGGAAGTCAACCAGACCGTCTAGGTTTGATCATTGCAGTGAAGAACTTCACAAGAGATACTTCTCAAAATGTCGATGATCCTACTCTTCCTGTTAACCCTGCATATCCTCCAAAGACACTGGTTCTGGTTCGTTCGATACAATCTCTGGAGTCAGTCGAATACCATTCTTGGATGAAACGCGGAGGGGTGGACACAGATCATAGACGAATCCAGATAACCGCCGAAGAGATCCCTACGGCCATAGTCTTCTTTGGCTCATTTGAATTAGGAGGGGCCGATAGTGCTGATACCAGTCTCGATACAGGTCAGAACCTAGATTTCCTTTCTCGAATATTAGATGTCGTTCTGATAAATATAGTAGATTTATTCCTAGATATTGGCACTATATTGAATGATATCCCTTCTGCTACAGTAGATGTAATCAGTGGAGGTATAGGTGGTTCTGGAGGCATTTCGGGCGAGACTCTTCACCTATTGATGCATGATAATTGGAGGCCAGAGAGAGAATCTCGGTCAATCTCCGAAATAGGCCTTCAAATCGGTTCAAGTCCTCATCCTACAATTTCTGGTGACCACCTTATCCTATCCAAGGACAGAGAATTAGATACGGTACAGGGCCGGAATGGCCCCCAGACTCCTCTGGTACAGGTTGCCGCAAGTTTACGATTCAGCGGACTAAGTTCGTTTACTCTGATAGATAGCATCGAAACTGACTCTCAGTCAGTCTCTCTTCAAACATCATCTGAAAATCCATTCACATTCCTTTACATCGATCATCAGCCCTCCACTCTTGACGGTGCAGCCCATCAAGGTACATGGATTTCGGATATCCCAGACAACGTAAGCGCAGAACTAACTCCAGAATTTGCTACGTATTCTGCTAGCTCAACAATCGACAGAATTAGCTATACTGGAATTGAAGGAACTCAAAGGCAAGCAGCTCATATTCTCGATGTTCCTGCCGAATTTTCTGTTGAATTTGGAGATACTACAAAGTGGACAGCATCTACTCCAATTTCTACAATCCATGCACAGTTAACGGATGCTGAAAATCCAGTTACAATGAGTGGAGATCACTTCCTCTTCCATCACCATCCGGAAGATGGGACATCAACAATTTCTACCAGAATTTCTGGCTTACAGGAGGTTGGTTGGAAAGCTCCTGCTATAGCAGGCGCAACAGGTGCAATGGGACAAGGCACTGCCTTCATGTCTCTAGCAGGTGATCGATCTATGAGTATCAATGTCGACCATGCGCCTACTCAAAATGAAGGTGGGCTTTCGGCGTTGGTGCTTATCGACCCGCTTCCGTCTAATGTTTCAGTAGATATCCCAACCGGTGCGGATGCAGGAAATAATTTGCTAATCCCAGAATTGAATACGTCTCAAGGTGTTTCTGGAGTCGCATTTTTCCTTGGAGGGTTTGCTGATTTGGGTCGTTCTGTAAATACCGTACTTTCCGGAGTTACAAGCGAAATCTCCACCGGTACAGCTGGCGGAAATGGGTCCTTTTCTTATGGCTTAGAGTTAGATGCTGATAGCGAATTCGACCTAATATTTGAGGCCAGTCAAGGTAATGGGACAACAGACGAACCATCGTGGGTTCATGGAATATCTATGAATGCAGCAAGTACTGGAATTTCCGATGGATTTCACATCAAAGGTTGGATTCCAAATCTACCACCATTGATCGATATCTCAGTCAGTCGTGTACCAAAATCAAATGGTGATGATTGGACAATTATGTTGGGTATGGACGGATGGCTTCCTGCTAGAAGTGAATTCATGCTCAATGCAAAAGGAGTCAATGGTCAAGATCTGATGCTGACCCTACAAGGTTTGACTGTAGGCGAGGCCACTACCTTGGGCATAGATTCACAATTTACTATCAAAGAGACTAGTGGTGGAATTAATGAGGTAACTACATCCACTCGCTTCGTAATTTCAAACAGACTGGATTGGATTCATGCTGAACTCATTAACAGGGAAGCCGGTGCAAGAACGGAGATGCTAATCAACGACATTCCCGAATCAATTGACTTAGTTGCCAGCCTAGGTACGTCAATTTCCATCGATATGATTGTACCAGAAAAATATCGTCGAGATGGACCAACGGTGGATTCCATTATGTTACAACAGATGCAGTGGATGGAAGGTGCATGGTGGCCTGCTACTGTTTTCTTAACAGATGTCCCAGATTCGATTAATCTGACCACACAAGCAGATATGGATTATGACATTACGAAAACCATAGCATTCCAGGGCACTCCTGTACTGGATTTCTCTGCATCAGATAGTGGTATGTCGCTGTATATCGAGGCTAATGGTAGAGCGATAAATAATCGCGGCGACATCATATTGCTCGCTGAAGGATTGACAGATCGAATGGTCATCAAGCCAACTTCTGATTATGGCTTAGCGATTCGAAGCGGAGGTGAAGGTGTTGAGAGAATCTATCTCAGAGCCTCCAATATGCCAACTACACCTCCTGTTGTAATTGAGGAAGTGGAGGCTCTTGGTGAAAATTTGCGAAGTGCAACAATTCATGTTGTCGAGATAGCGGGGCCATACAGTAT
>Ga0181568_10003561_pt1 | contig 14018 bp, 18 predicted proteins | sample 101ome_20_FD_133758 | JGI IMG/M metagenome (GOLD analysis project Ga0181568, IMG submission 133758) | Coastal salt marsh microbial communities from the Groves Creek Marsh, Skidaway Island, Georgia - 101404AT metaG (megahit assembly) | ecosystem: Environmental > Aquatic > Marine > Intertidal... | reverse complement strand
TATAAGGACTTTTTTCATAAACAGTTCAACATTCCTTTAGATTCTATCAAGATTGAATTCTTAATCGTTAGAAGAAAAGCAGGTATTAATCCTTACACCGAAGGACAGATATCAAGATTCCAGGAGTTTATACCATCATCAGGCAAGGTAAAAATAAATAAAGCCAGACAGGCAGTAGAAGAGTTTATTACCGAATGTTTTGATAGGGATGGAAAGTATCTGCCCAAAGATCATCCTAAAAAGCCATCTAAACATAACTGCCGGTTTTGCCCTTTCAAAGACATGCCGGAGGTTTGTGATGCGGGAGTGGGGGCGTAAAATAAATCAAATTTGTCACGCGAATTTTTGACTAGTTATATATTTATAATTATATAAGTATTACTATTATGGAAAAGAAAAAAACAGTTCTAACATCGGTCAAAGTGCAGGAAGATCGCTTTAACGACTTCAAAGTAGAGTGTATCCGTGACAAATTCTCTTTAACAAAGTTAGTCAACAGATGCATGGACATTTACTTAAACGATGAGAAGTTTCGGGACTATATCCTCAAACATCAAGAAGATTAAGGAGAGATCTTGCAAACAAAAACAAAATTAGTTATCTTTAAATTAAATGAAAGACGGTTATATACCACAAAATGAACGTAAGAAGATTCTGCTGTTATGTGATGACATCAGAGTCCATTCAGGAGTTGCGGGAGTGGCCAGAGAGATGGTCATCAATACCTGCCACCGTTACAATTGGGTCAATTTAGGAGGGGCGGTCAAGCACCCGGAGCAAGGGAAGAGATTTGATATCTCCAAAGACACCGACAAGCATGCCGGTATTGAAGATTCTTCGGTGATCCTATACCCGGTTTCCGGTTATGGTACCCCGGATCTAATCCGGCAGATGATGAAGATTGAAAAGCCGGATGCTATCTTTTTAATTACCGACCCTAGATACTTTACCTGGTTATTCAAGATGGAGATGGAGCTTAGAAAAGAGATTCCGATTATCTATTTGAATATTTGGGATGATTACCCGGCACCGATGTACAACCAGGCCTATTATGATTCCTGTGATGGTCTGCTGGGAATATCCAAACAGACGGTTAATATCAACGAATTGGTATTAGGATATAAGGCAAAGGACAAAGTCCTTAAATATGTTCCCCATGGAATATCCACGGAGTATTTTAAGCCCTTGGATGCAGATGATTCGGGTTTGATTCTATTTAAACAAAAGTTATTCGGTGATAAGGAGTTTGACTTTGTGGTTATGTTCAATTCGCGTAACATTAGACGGAAACAGATCCCGGATACGCTTTTGGCCTTTAGAATGTTCTTAGATAGACTGGAGCCTGAACAGCGTTCAAAATGCGCGATAGTCTTACATACCCAAAAGGTTGACCAGCATGGTACCGATCTTCCGGCTATAGTTGAGTACCTATTTGAAAAAGAGGATAATGTTATCTTCTCCGATCAAAGATTATCGGCTGTAGAGATGAACTACCTTTATAATTTAGCTGATACCGGGATCTTACTTTCTTCTAATGAAGGCTGGGGATTAGCATTAACTGAATGCATGCTTACAGGAACTCCTTTTATTGCAAACGTTACCGGAGGTATGCAGGATCAGATGCGATTCAAAGACGGTCAAGGAAATTGGTTTACACCTTCTAAAGAAGTTCCTTCTAATCATACTGGTAAATTTAAAGAGCATGGAGAATGGGCATTCCCAGTCTTCCCATCCAATAGATCAATTCAGGGTTCGGTTCCTACTCCTTACATCTGGGATGATAGAGTTGATCCTAAAGATGCTTCAGATGCAATCTATGATGCTTACTTTTTTAATGGAAAAGAAAAATTAAAAGAAAGAGGAATGAAAGGTAGAGAATGGGCTCTAGGAGATGAGGCCGGCTTTACTGCCAAGATTATGGGTGAAAGAATTATTGAAGGAATAGAAGAAACCTTTGAAAAGTTCCAGCCTAGAGACAGTTACGAGTTCTTTAACACGGACGATTATCAAGTTAAAAAGTTACCACACGAGTTATATTATTAAAAATGAGTAAACCAGTTTTTGTAATTTCATGTCCGATTGATACTTATTCCGGATATGGTTCACGATCAAGAGATGTTGTAAAAGCAATCATCAATACAGATAAATATGATGTAAAGGTATTACCTCAAAGATGGGGAGAGACTCCTTGGGGTTATATTGCCGACCATGAAGAATGGTCTTTTTTAAGCAAGCATATCCTTCCCGAACCTAAACTCAGTAGCAAACCTGAGATATGGATGCAGATAACAATACCTTCAGAGTTTCAACCAGTAGGTAAGTACAACATCGGAGTAACGGCCGGTATTGAATCTAACCTTTGTAATCCAACCTGGATTGAAGGTCTTAACAGAATGAACCTTAACCTGGTATCCTCTCAGCATTCTAAGACTGTCTTTGAACAGACTAAAGCAGAAAAGAAAGATGATAGAACCGGTCAGGTAGTTCAAACCTGGAAGCTTGAAAAACCTATTGAAGTTCTATTCGAAGGAGCTGATCTAGAGACTTACTTCCAGACTACTCAATTTGATAATGAAGACCTCTACAATGATATCCTAAAAGGAGTAAAAGAAGACTTTGCTTTCTTATTTGTCGGCCATTGGTTATCAGGTAACTTCGGTCACGATAGGAAGAATGTAAGTCTATTAGTTAAATCTTTCCTTGAGGTATTTAAGAATAAGATGAATCCTCCTGCTTTAATTCTAAAGACTGCTCAGGCAGTTCCTTCTAAGATGGATCGAGAGGAGCTTATCAAAAGAATTAACGAACTAAAAAAATCAGTTAAAGCAACCAGACTTCCTAATATCTATGTTCTTCAAGGTAACTTACACGATTTAGATATTAACGAACTTTATAATCATCCTAAAGTTAAGGCAATGGTTTCTCTAACCAAAGGAGAAGGATTTGGAAGACCTTTATTAGAATTTACTCTATCAGGTAAGCCTTTAATTGCAACTAACTGGTCCGGACATGTAGACTTCCTACACCCAGAAGGAACAAGTCTAATTAACGGAGAACTTGAGAAAGTAGATCCAAGTGCTGCCAATGACTGGCTTATGAAAGAGTCTAGCTGGTTTGCTCCTAATCATGGAGAGATTGGACACTACTTAAAAGATGTTCATAAAAACTATAAGACCTATAAAGCAAAAGCTAGAAAGCAGCTACACCATTCAAAAACTAATTTCTCTTTTGAAAAAATGCAGGAACTTTTAGAATCCATCCTAGATAAGAATATTCCTGAGTTTCCTAAAGAAGTAAAGTTACAGTTACCCAAGCTTAAGAAAGTAGGAGAAACACAAGCTAATACTGAATTACCTAAGTTAAAACTGCCTAAATTAAATAAAGTAAATGGATAGAGACGAATTAATACAATGCAGCCGCTGTAAAGGAGATGCCTGTTATACTCAAAAAGTAACTCCGGAATTATCAACCTACTGGTGTTACGGATGCGGATTTATTTCTAATGACCTAATGTACGAAGGACAGGAATACTTCACAACTCAAACCGCAGACTTACCGGATCTTTATTTAGATCTTCTATATAAGGATGAGGATAATAAATACTGGATGCCTTCAATGGTTAATCTCCCGGAACAAGGAATGGTTTTTGCCCAAGGTACTTCTCCTTTAGAATGGAGATGGACTGCAGTCAAGGCCGTTGAGAGAACGGAAGAAGATAAGAAGAAGAATCCAAAAAATAATTCTAACTGGAAAATGGATATGACCAATCAGAAATTCTATAATGAAAAAGATTATATGGAAGCTCTGGATTATATTGGCATATTTAAGAAATAATTCTTATCTTTAGTATAATGAAAATCAGTTATGCCATCACAGTTTGTAATGAGCTGGAAGAGGTCAAAAGGTTGATTCCTCACTTATTAGAATATAAAAGAGAAGAGGATGAGATAGTAGTCCTTCAAGATATTAATAATCTACACCACCAATTAGCAGAATATCTTCAAAAACTAAAATATGAAGATAAGATTAAACTGACAGGAGAAAGATTTGACGGCCATTTTGCCGATTGGAAAAATAAACTTAAGGAACTCTGTACCGGAGATTATATCTTTCAGATAGATGCAGATGAATTACCAACTCAAGACCTTATTACAGACCTTCCTTATATAGTAGGTGAAAATAACATAGATTTGTTTCTAGTTCCTAGGGACAACAAAGTCAAAGGCATAACTGAAGAACATATTAAGAAATGGGGTTGGAAAGTAGATGTGTTAGGAAGAATCAACTTCCCAGATTACCAAACCAGAATCTATAAAAACTCTCCAGATATCAAATGGATTAATAAAGTACATGAGAGAATAGACGGATTTAAGACTTATGCAGCCTTACCTCATGAATACTTTATGCACCACATTAAGACAATAGAAAGACAAGAAAAACAAAATAACTATTACGATACATTATGAGAAAAAAAGTATGGTATGCTCCTTACAAGTTTGAATCTTATGGAGAAGAAGAAATTAAAGCAGTAGAAGAATCTCTACGCTCAGGATGGTTAGGAGGACAAGGTCCCAGGTCTGTTAATTTGAAGAGCAGATAGCAAAACGCTTTGGAAAGAAGTACGGTGTATTTGTTAACTCCGGATCATCAGCCTGTCTATTAGCAATAGCGTCTTTAAATTTACCTAAAGGTAGTAAGATTATTACTCCTTCTTGTACATTTTCGACCACCTTAGCTCCTATAATACAATTAGGATATGAACCAGTATTTGTAGATGTAGGCCTAAACGACTATGTAGCTGATATTAAACAAGTAGTAGATGCTATAACTCCGGAAGTAAGAGCAATTATGCTACCAAACTTAATAGGAAATAAACCTGATTGGAAACGTCTACGTCAGGAAGTTGAACTATTAGGAAGAGCAGACATTTATTTAATTGAAGATTCAGCAGATACAATCACAGAAACTTTTGAATCAGATATTGCCACAACTAGTTTTTATGCTTCTCATGTTATTACAGCAGGAGGAGTAGGAGGTATGGTAATGTTTAACGATAAGAAACATGTTACCAAGTGCCTGCAATATAGAGACTGGGGACGTATTGGAGATGATTCTGAAATTGTGGACGATAGATTTAATCATAAAGTAGATAATATTCCTTACGATCATAAATTTCTATACGGTGTTTTAGGTTACCATATGAAAGCTAGTGAAATGAATGCTGCCTTTGGATTAGTTCAATTGAAAAGATTTAAAAAGTTTTCTGAAATTAGAAGAGCAAACATTGAAAGGTATATTGAGAATCTACAAGGAGTAGGAGATTTAATACTACCTGATGATTCAATTAAGCCGAATTGGTTAGCTATACCTCTACAGACAGAAAAACGTTTTGAACTGCTTACCTTTTTAGAAAATAATAATATTCAGACAAGAGTAACATTTGCCGGAAACGTAACACGTCATCCAGTTTATAGAGAGTACTTACAAGACTTTGAAAACTCTGATACTATTATGAAGAATGGTTTCTTATTAGGAGCACATCACGGAATGACTATTGAAGATGTAGATTACGTTTGCGATAAGGTAAAAGAGTTCTTTAACCAGTAATGAATTTACAATCTACAACAAAATCACAAGGAGAGATAGTTACTCAAATAATTCACTTTATAAATGGAGAGAAGAGAACTTTTGAGAATATACTCACCAGCTCTGTAAAACAAGGGCAGTTTACTAAATTAGTAACTCTTGATGGTAGGTTAATAATGATAAACGATAAGAATGTACTCTGCGTAGAAGTATTTAAACAAGATGAGTAATATAGTAATTTTAGGAGACGGAATGCTAGGATCAGAATTAGCGCATCAGACTGACTGGGATATAGTTTCTCGTAAAGTAGATGGGTTTGATTTAACAGATGTAAAGGCGTTTGACTCACTACTAGAGACATACGACGGTATGATGCAAAGAGCTAAGTATGACACGATCGTAAACTGTATTGCCAATACGGATACTTACTCACAAGATAGACAAGCTCACTGGGATGTAAATTATAAAGGAGTTGCTGAACTTACAGACTTTTGTAACTACTGGGGAATAAAATTAGTACATATATCCTCAGACTATGTTTACGCTAATTCATCAGGAGCTCCTACTGAAGAAGATGTGCCTGTTCATCAAGAGACTTACTACGCATACACTAAGTTATTAGCGGATGCTTATGTTGAATTAAAGAGTAAAAATTATTTAGTAGTTAGAGCTACACATAAGGAGTATCCTTTTAAACACAAAGTTGCTTGGATAAATCAATTAGGGAACTTTGACTATGTAGATCAAATAGCATCATTAATAGTTAAGCTAATTAACTCCGGTGCTTCTGGAATATATAACGTAGGAACAGGGTTAAAGTCCATGTACGATCTTGCTAAAAGAACAGCTGAAGATGTTAAAGCATCTCTCGCCCCTTCACTAGTACCTACCAATACTCAGATGAACTTAGATAAATTTAACAGCATATGAAATACCACTTAGTTGTACCGACGATTATGACAAACCCTAAGCAGGAGTTTGATTGCCTTAAACAACTAGTTACTCAATTTGATGCTAGCAGTTTAGATTTTACGATCTACTTCGTAGCTAATATTCCGATCAGAGAGTTTACCGAGTACAAACCTACAGACAGCCGAATAGTAAAAAGTGTATCTAATTTGGAGTTTAGTATTTCTAAAGCGATAAATTCCATATATGAAGAGATAAATTACGAAGATAGCGACATACTTGGATTTATTCAATCAGATACATTTTTTAAGAACTCTAACTGGATAGTTGATCTGACTAACATACTTATCAATCCAGAATACAATGCAGGAGTGTTAGGATTACGTCCACATAGATCCTGTAATATAATCGAAGAAGGAATTAATTATAAGTCCAAATTCAATATACATCCATGTGAATGGAGTGATGGAGTGATGATATTTACTGGGAAGACTTTCCGAACTATTGGAGCATTTGATGAGAATTACTTTGGAGATTGTGAAAGTCAAGACTTCTGCTACCAGGTTAAAGAAGCAGGAATGATTAATTACTGGTGTAGCGATGATACAAGTTACTTTGGGTATGTAAATCGAACCACAGACTTCAAAGGTAAGGTGAGGCTTAATAGAGATGAGTTTAGCAAAAAGGTAAGAGAGTCTAGAATATATTTAGCAGAAAAATGGAGCAGGTAGAAAAGAAAGTTTTTGTTTGTACAGTATTCCATCACTCTCATTTACGTCCTCAAGGCAAGCAGATGGCAAAAGAGTTCTGTGACTCCTGGAGAGATTCTGACTTACCGTATAAACTAATAGTAGTGGATAACGAATCGACATGTGATTACTCCCAATACTTAGTAGGTATTGATTATCATTTTATTAGAGTTGATAATCAGAAAGAAGCCAAAGGTATTACCGGGGCATGGAATACAGCTTGCGAGTATAGTGTTAATCACGGAGCAGATATAATAACAGGTTTTGCAGATGATGTTCATTTGAATCCAACTCTAAAGACATTTGTAGACTCGATTGAAGATGATAATACAATCTATGCTCCATTAACTAATGGAGTAGGAGGACCTTGGGCAAGCTTTCAAAAAAGTGACCAACCAAAACCAGGTTTTCGTAAATCTGTTAAATGGGTGAATGGTTTTTGGTTAGGATTTACAAGTCAATTCTGGAAAGATAAGCAGGTTGATAGAAACCTATTTGACTTCAATGCTACAAAGAGTATGGACTTCTGGGCAGGTCAAGAGTTTATGATGCCTGTATGGACGAGTAAATACGGTACTAAAGTAGAAGTAATAGGTGATGCTTGGTTACATCATACGAAATTGAGAAGTTGGAAACAAGCTAGAAAAAAGGTTTAATAGAATGAAAGATGTAGTTTATATAGTAAACATAAATCAACCGAGCTACAGTCAGTACTGTATTAACTCCTGGCAACACTGGTCAGAGCAGAACAATGCTGAAGTAGTGGTGTTAACAGAGCCTTTCTCAGAGATAGAACCTCATTGGTATAAAGTATTCGTCTACAAGTTATTAGAAAACTCTAACATAGATTACAACCGTGTATTAGTGGTTGATAATGATACAGTAGTACACCCTGACACTCCAAACATATTTGATGAAGTCTCTGAAGATAAGATCGGAGTTGTATTTGATGATGTAAACTACGATTGGACTATACGAAGTACTGATGCTTACCATAAGCATGTATTTACAGATTACGAAAGGTTTGATACTTTTGAATACTTTAACTCAGGCTTTATAGTATTAAGCAAACAGCATAGAGAAGTGTATGAGAAAGTAGTAGAGTTTCTACTTAATAACTACCAATCATTGAACTGGGTACAGTCTAATTACGGAGTAGGAAGAGATCAAACTCCATTAAACTTTATGTTAAGATCATTTAGTAACGGATTACATTATATAAGTAAGCGATATAACTTACAAGGACTAGTTTCAAAAGAGATAGTAGATCCTAAAATGTTGTCTGAGATGGCTTACGTGTACCACTATAACGCTATGCCTAGAGAAAATAGAGAAATATTAATGAAACAAACTTACAATTACCTATATGAATAAAAACTTAGTATATATTGTAAGCATATCGGATAATACTGCTAAAGTAGATCATTCTCTTTATAGCAAGTACTGTATACAGAGCTGGGAGTATTGGTGTAATAAACATGAGGTAGATTTACACATAGTAACTCAATCTGACCCTAGATGTGGTAAACCCATATGGAATAAAGAACTTGTGTATGAATTTGCTCAAGGATATGAAAAGGTAGCAGTAGTAGATGCTGATACGATGATTAAATGGAACGCACCTAACTTCTTTGATTTGTTTGAAGAAGACTTTTGTATGGTGCATGATGATACAAACTGGTCTTGGGTGTATAAGAGTATGCAAAGCTATGGCAAGTTTTTTAATACATCTATGACTATGGATGATTATGGTAACGCTGGAGTACTATTTTTTCATACAAAATACTTGCATATTTGTGAAAAAGTCTTTAAATTATATTCTAATAATAAACAGGAGCTTGATAACTGGGACAAAGGCGGAGGTAAAGAGCAAACAATTTTTAACTATATGTTGAAAGAAAACAACGTTACTCCTAAATGGCTATCACCAAAATGGAATCTAATTAGTATGCATAAAAGAGAGTTATTCAAACATAACTTTCAGTTAGGAGACAATACTCCTCACTTTATTAAGCATGGGTATATTTGGCATTTTACAGGCTTTAGTATTGAAGATAGAATTAGCATAGTTAAGCAGACTTGGGACTTAGTAAAAGATAACTATTAATACAGTGGAAAATATTTTTAATTACGATCTAGAAAAATTAGCAGAGGAACTTAAAGAGCAGTTTGAGACAAATCAACCCTTTCCATATTTAGCAATTAAGGGGTTGTTCAACGAACAGATTTTATCTGATGCTGTATCTGAGATTCATCAAACTCAAGGATATGGCATGCGATACCGAGATCAACATCAAATAAAAGACTTAATAGAAGGAAAATCTCTCATAACAACGGCACCTGAAAATATACAGAAAGTATTTAAAGCACTAAACGGAGAACCTTTCTTAAAATTTCTTCAAAAAGTAACTAGTATTGAAGATCTTTTTCAAGACAATACATTTAGAGGAGGAGGTATTCACCATATTCCGCCAGGAGGTAAATTAGGTATTCATGTAGACTTCAGTAGACCGCGATGGAATAAGGAAGTATACAGAAGAGCAAATGTGCTCTTGTATGTTAATAAAGACTGGAAGGAAGAGTGGGGAGGCCACTTAGAACTATGGGATAATAGTGTTAAAGACAATGGTAAATGCATAGAGAAGATTACTCCTGAATTTAATACATTAGTATTATTTGGAACTAAGAAAGCATCCTGGCACGGACATCCAGAACCTCTACAATGTCCTCCGAATAGAGCTCGTCAATCTTTTGCATCTTACTATTACTCTAATACTCCTAGTGATGATTTAGAAGTACATACAACAATCTTCAACTAATGAGTAATACTAAATTTGCAATAGGTTGTTTAGTACAATGGTATGAAATAGAAATTTTACCAGAGTATATTGATACTTTATTGGAAGCTATAGATGCTTACGATAAAAACTCTGTTATGATTGATTTGAAGTTAGTTACTAATCAAGAACTAGAACAGTTAGATAACCCAGACAGGCTTGCCTATATTTTATCTCAGTTTGATAAACAGGTAGAAAAGTTGAAGGGCTATAGAGCAAACGTACTTATAGATAAAAGCTTAATAACTATTGCTGATTATCGAAGAGAGTTTAATAGCACCTACTGCGAACTAGCTGATGTACTAATATGGGGTGAAACAGATATGTTAGTACCTAAACAAGCTTTCACTGCTTTAAACAATTTACATCAGAATATAAACACTCCTAAGTACCTAGCTACCTTTGCTATATGTAAGATGTGGGATAATAGTTGGAAGCCTTTAGAGCATGTAGAGTTTACTGATAAGCCTTTTATAGAAGGAGATACAGAGAACTGGTGGTCACTTCGGTATACTATGAATGCAGAAGAGATGAATGCACTTAACGGTAAAGTAGAAGACTTAGATGTAGCTACCGTACAACCTCATAAATTTAACGGATGCGGGTTAGTTATTAGCTCAGAAGTAATTAAGTCTGGGGTTAATATTCCTTCATCGGTATTTTTTATACACGAAGATACAGCTTTTATGTTAATGACTCAGAAAGTACTAGGAAACATACCCCAATACCATTTTAGAAATATCTTAGTAGTTCATAATAGAAAGCACCCTAACAAGAGAGTCTACGTAAAAGGTGAAGAGGGTATTGATAAAACAGACACTGGAGCGCTTAGGAGAGCTCATGACTGGTACGCTAAAGCTAATAAGATGTGTGAGCAAAACTGCTACAACTTATTTAACCCTGAACATAAAGCATTTACATGGAAAGACGTATGGAAGTAGTTTGGTTTACTGAGATGGGTTATGAGGGAAAAACTCCTCGAACTCATAAAAATATGAGAACTGAGTTTGCTTGGTTTGTAGCGCAAAATGCAACACATCTAAGCATTTCTAAGTTATAAACTTTAAAAGATCAAAGTATCGAAATAGGTATTATTATCATACCTAAAAAAGTAGAGCATTTTGTATCCTTAGATGTAGCAGGACATTTAAAACGAGTATGTAAAAAATACGCCTTTATGCAAGAAGGACCCTCTTGGTTTTTTCAATCTATACCCTTACAGCAGTCTCTTTGGTTTTTTAATATAATGGCACAGGCAGACTTCGTACTTGCACATAATGATAGAGATAAAGAATACTACAAAGGACTACTTGGAAAACCTACTTATATAAACCCTACTCTAATGATAGAAGATCTTCTAGAAATACCAGAAGAAGAAAGACAGGGAGTTATAATAGGAGGTAATTTAGTTGACTGGTACGGAGGTTTTAATTCTTTGATAGTTGCTCAAGAACTACAAGAACCAGTATATGCTCCTCAGATGGGTAGAATGGATAAATTAGAAACACAAATGCAAGAAATTAACCACCTTCCTTATTTAGAATGGAATCAATGGATGAAGACATTAAATAAGTTTAAATATGCAGTGCACTTAAATCTAAATACTATTGGAGGTACTTTTTATTTGAACTGTGCTTATTTAGGTATCCCTTGTATAGGAAATAAACATACAAATACTCAGAAAATATGCTTTCCAGAACTCTCTATAGAACCTGATGACCTGATAGTAGCAAAAAATTTAATACTAAAACTGCAGAAAGATCAAGAGTTCTATGACTATGTTAGTCGGGAAGCAAAACATAATTACAGCAAAAACTTTACAGAAGCGCAATATAAAATAAAATGGGAAAATATATTAAAAATAGTATGCAAGAATTTTTGAAAAATATACCAGATAAAAGAGTAGATAAAAATACTACTTCTTTAAAGTTTAAAGAAGATTTAATAACTTTCTTTAAAGATAAAAATTTAAATATTTGCTTAGAAGTTGGAACCAGCAAAGGATGGTCTACTAGAGTACTATCCATTTTATTCTCAGAAGTGTATACTATCGAAAATAATATTTCTAATATTGTAGAAGCTAAAGAACATAATAAGGATCGAACTAATATTGAATACTTAAATATTGATGCTACTAAGGAATGGAATCTACCTCTAGAAAAAATTGATATAGCATTTATAGACTGTATACATACACGACCTGCAGTCTTAAGAGATATTAACCAATCTTTAAAGTATAAACCAGCCTACTTAGTTTTTGATGATTACGGACTTTTTCCTGAAGTTAAATCTGCAATTTTAGAATTTATTGATAACAACTCAAAGTTAAATATTAAGACTAAATATATTGGAGAACCAGAAGGGAATCAACCTAGGGCAGGTAAAAAACTTAAAGACTGGGAGGGTATTATTTTAGAACTATGAAAATACTAATAACAGGAGGAGCAGGTTTTGTAGGTACAAATTTAATTAAAAAGCTTCTTGATAAGGGTTATAACTGCGTTAGTATTGATAATTACAATACAGGGCTTAAAGTAAATCACCAAGAAGGAGCAGTATATCTTGAAGATGATATTAGGTATAAAACAGATTACAGCATAATAAACCCAGACGCCGTATTTCATCTTGCAGCAATAGCTCGAATACAACCTTCGTTTGAAAGACCTAAAGACTATTTTGAAGTAAATGTAAACGGAACTATGCATTTGGTAGATTGGTGTTCTAAGAATAATGTACCGTTAATTTATGCAGGATCTTCTTCCAAGCATAGTGGTAAGTTCAAGAATCCTTACACGTTTTCAAAAGATATCGGAGAAGAAATAGTAAACCTTTACCAACATCATTACGGGTTAAAGTCTAGTATTGCTCGATTCTATAATGTGTACGGACCTTACCAACTACTAGAAGGGGGTTATACTACTTTAATAGGTAGATGGCTTAACAATATAGAAAAAGGCATACCTTGTGAAATTTACGGTGACGGAGAGCAAAGAAGAGATTTTACCCATGTTGATGATATTGTAGATGCTCTTATTAAAATAATGGATCAAGAAGCTTACGGTTATGAATTTGAATTAGGGAGAGGTAAAAACTACTCAGTAAACGAAGTAGCAAACATGTTTAATATAAAACCTACTTACAGAGAAGGTAAGCCCGGAGAAGCAAGAAATACTCTAAATATAGATAAGACAGCAAAAGAAGTATTAGGATGGGTTGCAGAAAAAGAACTTCGTGACTATATTAAAGATAAAATACAATGAAAATAAGCTTTATACAACCCTCTAGAAATAACCTTAAGTACCTTAAATGGGCTTATGATGCAATAAGAAAAAACCAAGGCAGCCACCAGGCAGAGATCTGTGTAGCTGATGACTTTTCATCCGACGGTACCTGGGAATGGTGTCAAGAAATGATGGAAAAAGATCCTGATTTTAAAGCAATTAGAAATGAAGGACCTACTCGTTTAGGACATACTATACTTTATGACAGGCTGGTTAATGAAGTAGCAACAAGTGATGTTGCAATGATCTATCACGCTGATATGTACTTATGCCCTGGTGCCTTAGATTCTATTGAGAAACTAATTAAACCTGGTACTATTGTTTCATTAACTAGAATAGAACCACCTTTACACCCTCCAGGACCTGAGAAAGTATTTATTGACTGGGGTGCTACTGAACCTGAAGATTTTGATGAAGAGAAATTTCTTACTTGGTTTCAAAACGATTTAGTAAAAAAAGAACCTACAGAGGGTATCTTTGCTCCTTGGGCTTTTTATAGAAAAGACTTTCAAGAAATAGGAGGACATGACCCGTTATATGCTCCTCAATCAAAAGAAGACTCAGATATATTTAACCGTTTTCAATTAAATGGAATTAAGTTTTTACAGACTTGGGAAGGTTACGTTTACCATATGACATGTAGAGGCTCTAGATTT
>Ga0181568_10003550_pt1 | contig 14041 bp, 20 predicted proteins | sample 101ome_20_FD_133758 | JGI IMG/M metagenome (GOLD analysis project Ga0181568, IMG submission 133758) | Coastal salt marsh microbial communities from the Groves Creek Marsh, Skidaway Island, Georgia - 101404AT metaG (megahit assembly) | ecosystem: Environmental > Aquatic > Marine > Intertidal... | reverse complement strand
TTGCATTTCATCATTGTAATCGTGTTTCTTATTCATTAACTATTCCTATAAACATATTCAAGTGCACGATCTGCCTCCTTATCAAGAGGACGATTCTCGTACCAGTTTCCAGTTTCCATATCTAGTTCTCTACACAGTTTAGATATTTCTTGTGCAGTGATTGGATATTGTTTCTTTATTGCATTACCTGCAATCGCCACCATGATCTGATACATCTTGTGATACCAACCAGTATTAGTAATCATTCTGTATTCAGATCCTAGTTTCTTTGGAAAGAACGGACAGTCGTGGTACGATGTCCAATGAACATCAGTATTGTCTAGTCTTTGTTTCTTGTGTTTCAAATATTCTTGTTTTATATCTTCGGGTAGTCTATCAAAAAAATTATTTAAATTAGATTTCTCTGCATACGGATGTTTGAACATCAACTCTTCTGGATCTATATCCACACCAACATTATCAAAAATAAAGTTGAAAGCGCCAGTGTACGAGCCAGGGATATAATACATTCGTGATAGATCTTTAGTTTGTTTGTCTCCAATCGAATTGAGTTCGGTGTTGAGTGCGAACCAGAAATGTTTGATAGACTCCGATCCAACTCTTCTCGTAAGTGGGAACACCAAACGAAACTTTGGAAAACTTTCTCTACTGCTAGCAGTACTGTAACAGATATAAGTGTACCTATTATCCAACTCATTTTTTAAGTCTCCTTTGAAATTGTGTTCATCTACATCAACTGCACACCAACCACCCCAATCAACTACGTTTACATTCTTACGTGTTGTATCAGGTTGGTAGGTTGCAGGAGAAATTAAATTTGCTTCTTCCTTAGATGCAAGTGGTTTTTTAGATAACTGATAAAATAAATTTTTGAACTCCGACCAGTTGTCGAAGTCCATTCTACGATGCGTTTTGTTATCGTATCTATTCTTAAATATAGTTAGTGAATACATGTATCACCTTATAATATCAATTTGACTGTCCTCAGTCCACACCTCAAGATCTTTTCTTAGTCTGTCTTCTTCTTTTAATTTGTTATATCTTTTAGTGGCAAGTTTCTTCCACCATTCTATAAGTTGATCTTGACCGTACCTGTCGAAGTTTGGCGCTTCAACTATCTTATCAGTTTTACCATTTACAATGTCAATATAGTTTTCAATACCATAGTTAGACACATAATATCTTTTCTGTTCTGTCAACTGTTTTGCATTATCAATTGTCAGTTTAAACTTTGTAAGATCTTCACCCTTCAGAGATCTTTTCAACAATCCAATAATAGCATTAGTCATTTTTAGTTTTCTACTTGACGCACCTTCTGGTACAAGTTCACCTTTACCCAAAATATCCTCAACATACTTAACAAGGTTAAGATATGGTTCACCGTTAAGCATAGGGATAAAATCAGAGATTGTCAAGCCCCTATTTCTTAACATAGGTTTCATACCATCATACTGACTTGATGATTTAGAATTACCATACAGACTTGTAGTTTCAAACATACACAAGTTCATGTCATATTTTTTGTTTAGTTTTTCTCTCACCTCATGAGAACAACACAAGGCTGCAAGAAGTTTACCACCAAGGTAATTATATCCGAAAGGTTGACAAGGAACTATAGCGAATCCCATGATAGTTGTTTTGTTAAACGTAGTAAGTTCTGGAACCTGTCCTAGTAAATCATTACGAGGTTTACAGTTTATCACTGGAGAACCTAGTCGAATAAATCCAACATACTTATTTGTATTCATTTCTTTGACTGCAAGTTTTACATTTTTGCCAGGAATACTTACCATATTACTATGACTTGATATCATGTTTAAGGAAGTGTCCCATGTAAAATTACTTGGTTCTACTACCTGCAGATCCATGTCTTCTGGTGACATAGAAAAATCGTCAAACATATCATCGTCCAGACCCATGCCTGGTAATGCAGTTGGAACACCTTTTATTTGTGCAAGTTTTTGATCACGCATGTATTGATCAATTCTATCAAATTGACCAAAGTAATCATTAAAGACACCTGCACAATACTGTGCTTGTTCTGTATTCAATGTAATCATAATGTTATTATACCAGAAAACTTTATAATTGTAAAGTCTTTTTTAAATCTGGTTCAGAATAGTTTGGGCCTTTTAAAACCTTACCGTCTTCACGATAGATAGGTTTACCGTCCTCTCCCAACTTAGACATATTGGATCTTTGCACTTCCCTAAAACATGCATCTAGGTCAAGTCCAAAAGCATGACCTGCACCATAGGTTACATATAATATATCGGTTAGTGCGTCTGCAATTCCAACAAGATCTTTATTTGCAATTGCTTCCTCTAGTTCACCAAGTTCTTCTGCAATCAACTCTAGTCGTAAATTTGTAGTCTCTTGATTTGGAAACTCTGGAGAATCCTTTACGTCTTGTCCAAATGTTTTCATGAATGTTTTTACGTGATCAAAATTAGTAGTATAACTAGTCATATTCATTACCCATGAACCCCACAGATTCTCTTTCAATATCGTTGTGAGCAAACTCTGCCCAATATAATTCGTATGCAATACCATCTTCAAGACACTCGAACTTGTGGTATAATCCTGGCTTGACTTTGGTATACATACCTTTCTCTAGAATGGTTTCGTCTACTAGGTCATAGTCTTTTTGCCAGACCTTGACTCTCATCTTACCAGATTCTACATAGAATCCATTCCACTTATATTTGTGAAGGTGTTTAGAACACACTCCATTCTTTTTCATTTCGATACGATGGAACTCAAGTGCACCGTTTGCCTCTATAAGTTCTGTCGTACCCCATACTTTACCAGCCTTCATGCGAAAAAATCCTCTAGTGTTTGCTGTTCTTCAACTGACCAATCGATTGCATCTAATATCATTTTCAATGGTTCAACAAAAGTCTTTTCAAATTGTTTGTCATAATCTATGAACCGTTCCAGACCAAACTCTTTTGGGACTACATCTGGAAACGAGATTATATTCTCCTTGATTGTGTTTGGCATCTTCAAGTAACAAAACTTGATGCGACTACCATTCTCAATTAGTTCGTACTTGTTGGTGATTTTGTAGTCCTTCAAATACTTATTATATAGTAGAGATCCCCGAACATGTATGGGTGTACCCTTTTTGTAGATTTGTTTACGATCACTCCAGTCTGATATATTTGACACTCCACGTGGAAATGCAACAGACTCTGGTGGTAACTGTTTGAACTCAGATTTGAACTCTTGGATGAAGTCCTGAGTTTCTTTCTCTGTAGATGAGATAATAATTCTAAATGCTTCTTTGAATTTGTTACGGACAATCTCTGGCGTTGAAGACTTGATTGCTTCGATACCCATCATCTTTAGTTTGGGTTCTTCGTACTGCACACCTTCAGAGTTATGCACATTGAGAATGTATCTTTTCTTTGCAGTCCAGATACCACGATCTGCAATAACCTCACGTGCCATTTCCATTCTAGGTTTATGACAATTCATCTTATGGAATAGATCATCGTATGATTTTGCAAGTTTAGGTTCAAAGTGTTCCCTGCAGATCTTGTCTAGAAATTTTACAGGATCGTTAGGATTAAGTTTGTCCACAAGAGCAGACATGTTAATATAAACAGAATCGGTATCGATAGCCAGTACATAATCTTCCTCGGTCTTTAGTATCTTATTCATTTCTTTATTAATTGTTTTTTCTGCCCACTGGATAACCATCTGACCAGTAAGAGTCACACCTTCCGCAATACGAAGATCATAATACTTGAAGTATCTGTTACCCATCGCACCATACAAAGAGTTCATCAAGATCTTAATTGCCATCTGTTGATTGTGGAGAGTGTTGATCTCTTTTTCTAATTCATATGTTTTTTGTTTCTGATATGATTGTTCTGCAGACAACATTTGTTTCTTGACAGATCTACGTTCATCATAGTAATCAATAATGATGTTAGGAATCACACCGTCAATCTTCTTACTGTAGATAGATCCGTTAGACGCTACTGCATTATTTCTTTCTCTCTGTGCAGGATGTATGGGATCTCCACCATCAAAGGAACTTAGATAATGATCAACGCCACTTGGTAAATGATCTGAAGGATCTTTCAACAAAGTTTCTGGTGACATATTCCACTGGACAATAATATTTGGATACAGTGAGTTCAAGTCAAAAGACACAACCCAATTGTGTGCACCTGTCTGTGGATTCTTAACATAACCACCTGCAAACTCGCTTTTCTCATGTTCTATCTTAAATGCAGATGGAACGATTTTCATGTTGTTGAGTTTACGATGGATGATAGATTCCCAGATACCTGTAGTACCAAATGCATCTTGATAGTTCACACCACCCTTATACGCAATAGTCATTGCCAGTGTGATGAGACCCATCTTGTCTTCTAGGCGATCCACCAGTTGCACGTCTTTCATGTTATAGTCGATGTACTTCTGAAAGTCATCTTTATACAGGTTCTTCAGTGAACCAGATTCTTCATAGGATAGTTTCTTTTCACCAAGTACAACATGACCAATGTGATCAAGTCTGAATGACTCCTGTTTACCATACGAGTAACCAAACTTCTGAAACAACTCAAGGTAATCCATGACTTGGATGCCTTTGATGTCGTAAGTCATTTCTTCTCTATTGAGTCTTCTTACCTTACGTTGATCTATAAGTCCCCATGGTGAAAACTGTCTAACCATGTCAACACCACATATACGATTGACACGATTAACAAGATAGGGGATGTCAAAGAACCGAACATTCCAACCAGTAATAACATCTGGAATGTTTTCTTCTTGTCTCCAGTGATTTACAAACCTAGCAAGTAGTTCTGGTTCTGATTCACATTTGACATAGTTGACTGGTTTGATTAGGGCTTTCTCTGTGTCATAGTCCTGCAGACCCCACACATGATAGACACCATCAATATTATTTTTGATAGTGATTGCAAGAACCTTCTGGTCTGCAACTTCTACTTGAGGAAACCCACCTTCGTATTCTGTCTCAATATCTATAGTGGTAACGTTGATCTTATCACGATCAAATCTAATATCTTTGGGAAACTTACGTGTGACATACTGGTGAAGATAGTTGGTTGTCCCATAGACTTGGAACCCAGTGACATGTTGGTACTGTTCCAACCAGTCACGTGCCTCTCTCATAGAATCAAAATCTATTTCACCTATATGATTACCATCCAAACCACGCCATCCAGTTTCAGTCTTGGATGGGACAAAGAACTTTGGTTTGAACTTTTCTTTTTTAAAAACTTTTTTACCGAGATCATCATAACCTCGGTAAAGAATAAAGTTTGAATATCTAACAACATTTGTATAAAACATAGATGTATTATATCACAGTCTTAAAATGTTGTCAAGTCCTTGTTTGAGATTTAGGTGGGGGTGGTGATGCCTTAAATACCTTTCCCATATTTCCTAATGCAAGTTCTTGTATTTCGTTCATACGAAGAAAACTATTATTATCAGTAATACCACCTGATTGTTCTGCACGACCCAATCTTTCCATTGTGTATGAAACAATTACCTGATCATGTGCTGTCTTTTCAAAGTATGTTGCTTGTGGTTTAGTGTGTAACGCAGATAGACATGCAAGTGCTTCTTCAGATCCCACTGCCATTGCGTTGTCAAGAACAACTAAATCAATTCCTGTTGGTAGATTGTCACCATCAATTGCAGTCCACATATCATCAGCAGAATTTGCTGAACTAAACCCATGACCATTGATAGCGTCTACACATGCAGTCTTATTTTCTGCCGTCATTTAGTCCTCCAGTAGTTTTTCAAATGTCATTGGGCCTGCAACACCATCTGGTGTGAGACCGTTGTCCATTTGCCAAGTGATTAATGCACGTTCAGTACCTCTACCAAAGATACCATCCGTCTCTAGTCCAAGTGCTTCCTGCATCATAGCAACACCGTCACCACGTGAACCTCTTCGTAGTACTCCGATATCATCTAAGATATCCTCACCATCATCGTCATCATCCTCTTGATGTGCATCCAATGGTGTACCAAGAACATTCATTGCAACAACGTATCGTCTTTGACGATCTTCTAAACCAATAGATCCACCATTGATTTTTTTGGTCATTAATTTTACATTGTCACCATCTGCAATGTCATTTAGATTATTTGTGTCCCAGAACCAACATGCAGATTCAATTGCACCTTTAAATGATGCGACATATTCTGCTGCTTGTTCTGCAGTCATATCTACTGACTCACCAAACTTAGTATAGTTGTCCCTGCCTGTCAATTGCTTTAGACCACGGCCTCGGAACAACCAACCATCACCCTCGTTTACATTGCCCATTTTATACTTACGGAACTCATCCATATAAACATAGTTCGCAATCATTTCTGGTTGACGATGATATTCATCCGCATCACGTTTAGGCGCATCACCAAAATATCTCCCGAATACTGCACGTAGAGCCTTTGCACTATAGTTTAGATTCTCTTCTAAACGCTTGAAATTTGCGCTCTCGTGTGCACATTGGGATAGAAAGTGTGCAACCCTTCGTTCTGTAGTAATACCATATTTCGGTAAAAGTTCACACAATGCTGCGTACCATTCACCTACTTGTTTATTGCCTGGAATAATCTCTGCAAGATGTTCTTCCGTAAAATCAAAATCAAAACTCATTAGGTTTCCTTCTTGTCTGTGACAAACTCGTATAACTTATCTGCTTGCGCTTTGATCTCTTCTGGTGTAATCGCTTTAGGAACATATGTCTTCCATGCTTCTAATGCTTCTGACTGATTATCTTTTGCCATTTCCATCATTTTCCATGCAAGTTGTGATTGCATTTCATACTGTTTGTCCATCATGTCTTTCGCCATTGAAAGAACGTCATATCTAATTTGATAAGGATTTGCCATGTGTGTGTCTCCTGTGTTTATGTTTTAAAGTATTTATCAATCATATCTATATGATCTTGATATTTCGCCATTTCTTCTAACTCTTTTTCGATAGCGTCCATGACATCTGAATGTTCACCAACCCCAACAGGATTGGTAAGGTAAACTTCTACATTCATACGATGCTTTTCTACGTGTGCTTTCGCATGATCTCTCGTTGCCATTATCATTGATGTTCGCATATGTGCCATTTTGTTTCGCTTTCTCTTATAACCAGTGGGGCGGTTTCCCGCCCCATTGCTGTATTATTTTTCTCCAGCTTGTCTCAACTCAGCAACCTGTGACATGCAACGTTTTGCTTCTTCATGATAACCATGACGTGCAAGTTCTGCAGCTGCTCTTGAATATCCAATAATCTCAGCAGTTCTAGTAATAGAACCCCAGATACCAGATAGTGGTGAAAAGACGTAGTTCATTACTGCTGTTGTCATTATACCCACCCCTCTAAGTTGTGGTTGACTTGTGCACTTTTTTTGTGATGTGGATCACCATGTGCTACAGAGTAAATGTCTCCTCGACCTATTCCAATGTCATTTAGTTCGGCATCGGTTAATTGATTCAATTCTTTAATGGTTCGTCTTATCGACTTTCTTTGTTGATAACCACGATTCCAGTTTTTTAAGAATTGTAGGAACCCTTCAATCGGATTCCGTAAGTAGTTGTTTATCGCTAGTATGTGTTGTGTCATTTTTACCCTCGTAAGTTTTTCCAATTTGAATTTTACGAGGACGCATTTCTTCTGGGATAACATACTTCAGTTCGATTGCAAGTATACCATCCTGAATATCTGCTCCATGCACATTTACGTGCTCAGACAGTCTAAATGTCCTTTTGAATTTTTTAGTAGAGATACCACGATGGATAAACTCTCTACCCTTGGACACGTGTTCCCCTGTTACAGTAAGTGTACGGTCTTTGACCTCTACTGAAATCTCATCTTGTGAGAACCCTGCAATAGCAAGTTCGATCAGATAATCGCTTTCACCTGTCTTAATAATGTTATGTGGGGGGTAGTGATCGTTTGCATGTTTTGCAGTCCATTCGAGTTCATTAAACAAATGATCGAATCCAACAAAAGATGAACGTGGGAATAATGTTTGTAAGCCTGTCATTTCTATATCTCCTTCTGATCAAGCAAGATTATAACGGAACCAGATTATTCTGCATTCCTGTATTATATATAAGATCTCTTACCCCAAATGTCAAGGGGTAGTGATCACTTTTTTCCGCCTTGTTGTGACGAAATCCATTTTTTTGCTGCAGGACGTGTTGGTTTCTTTGCCGCCCATGCTTTCATTTTCTTGTATGCACTCATTGCGCCAGACTCATAGTCTGCACCATCTGAGTTATCTACAATCACCATCATGTTACCAAACAGTTTCTGGAACTTACCAATGTTCTTCTGAACATCTTTCCACATACCAGTGACCTCTTTTGCGCCAAGTGTTCTTGCACGCTTTTGGTCTCTGTTGATTGCAGTTTCTAAATCTGTATTAACAAATATCATTGCAATTTCGTAACCCAACTCTTTGAGTTTCGCTGCTTGTCTTGATATCTTTTCGTAGTCTTTACCTGTGCCATCGATAACTAAACCAAGTCTACCGTCTACCGCAAGTGCCATTTGTTTTGCGGTAAGTGTTTTTGCAACTCTACGTGCTGCTTGACCCTTATCAGTAAAGATATCATCTGGTGTTGCTTTTAATCCTGCTTTCGCTAATTGTCTTTCGAAAGCAGGATCACTATTAATTAATTTCATACCGAATGAAGTCAATGCGGTTTTACCTACCATGAATGACTTACCACTGCCTGGCCCACCTGCAAGAAAAACTGCCTTAAAGATCGATGGATCGTTGACACCTTCTTCCAGAAAACTTGTAAACCTTAACATTGTTCTTCCTATTGTTTTGATCCGATATTATATTTCGGACATAGTTCCCAATCGTTTTTTTCTTTAAATGGTATAATCTTAATTTGTCTCATTGGAGCAAGTGGTTCAACATTAACATCCATGCTAATCAATCCCCAATCACTCATTAATTGTGCTATAGTATTCCTTCTAGCAATGTCGTTCTCTTCTAGATTAGATTTCTTTCCATCTAAAAGAAATAATTCTTTGAAGTGTACTATGAAGTACCTTCCCTGTTTGTGTAGGATATGACAAGACTGATATAGTTTCTTGTCCTTGCGTGATGCTACCCCAATTCTTGTGAGTGTTTCTCTAACCTTCAAAAAATCATCTGGTTCGTTTAACGTAACCTCTAACATAGAGGCAGGTGTCCACTCTACTATATTATTTTCTTCCACCTTTATAAACCTTCTTGTTCAATTCATTTATCTGTTCTCTTGTGAGAAGGGACAAGGCGGATCTGGCTTTCTCGTTATTATAACCATAATATTCCTTGACAACTTCCACGTCACTTTCGGATGCAACCTTTTCCCACTTGGAGAATCGTTTGCGTTTCCTAACCATATTTATAAGAAAATCGAATTGTAGACGGTTATCAATGTTGTGGTGGATATTCATTTCGTTTGCATACAATACTGTGTCTTGAAAGTATGACAGAGATCTATTCACCATGAAAGAGTTGTAACCCCTCTCAGCGATATCATCTGTCATAATATCTTTTTTAGTATTGTTTATTGCATTGACATATTCAAATGGATTCACGACATGTCCTCTACACCAGAGTCCTGCATTGGATATGCACCTCGCATACCACGCATAAGATCTGCATGTGTAAATTCATTGGTAGGAACCTTATTGACATGATGATCACCAAAATACAGTTGTGGAACTGTTCGGTGTCCATTTTCTTTTAAAAAGTATTTTGACTCTACATCATAACTAATGTTGATAGTTTCAAAATTTATACCCCAAGTGGTTAACTTGTTTTTCATAGCGTCACAATGGGGACAATCATCTTTGGTAAACAATCTAAGTGAATTCGACATTTGCCATAACCTCTGTAAGACATGCGACTACGTTGAGTTCGTGGTCTGCAACGAATGCATTTTTGTACTGGTAGTCTGCTAGTATTAAAATCAATTGTGGTATCGATGAGGGTGATACCTTCTGAGTCGTGCGATCATAGATAGATCTGAATATAGCAGACGCATCTGTATCTATATTGTTTGCGACCCATGAACGCATCTTTTTGAAATCTTTTGTTTTGAGAAAAGTAAAAAGATCATCATAATTTTTATCTGAGATATTGGCCAACACTCCTGCGTCTATGTGACCTGAGAGTGAATATCTTTGCAGTTCATTAATCACACGTCTCCAGTCTGGATAGTGTTTCATGATTAGTTCTGCAAGTGGTTTATTATCGTAACCGATACCTTCCTGATCTAGAATGTATTGACATCGTTTCATGAACTGACCACAAAGTTTACTTTTGTCACCAGTGTTGAATTCATATACACCACACCGAGAATGTAGCGGTTCGATAATTCTGTTCTTGAAATTACAAGTAAGTATAAACCGACAGTTGTTGGCAAACTCTTCGATAAATCCACGAAGAGCAGGTTGAGTAGACTGTGGGTTTAGATAATCTGCCTCATCAAGTATTACAACCTTGTACCCACCTTGAAGTGAGACAGTACTCGCAAACTGCTTGATCTTCCCTCGGAGCGTATCTATATTACCTTCTTCGGAACCGTTGATGACAATATAGTCAAGGTCAAGCATATTGCATAATGCCTTGGCGACTGTAGTCTTACCAAGACCTGCAGTTCCAGTGAACAACATATTAGGAAGTTCACTAGACTCTACAATTTTAGTAAAAGTATTCTTTAAATCATCAGAGAGAATACAATCTGATATTGTTTGAGGGCGATACTTTTCTACCCATAAGAATTGATCCATTCATATACTCCATCACAAAAAACATTATATCACATTTGAGTTTGAATGTAAATCTTATTCTTCTGTCTCCATAGCCGCATCTTGTTGTAAGTTCTCTACAACAGATATAACTTGAATTGCTTGGTCACGTAACTGACCAATGGTAGAGAGTTCCTCTCCCTTGAAACCACCACGTTGTGTTACTGCATCGACTACTGCGACTGTAGAACGTGATACTTGATTTGCGAGTTTCATCAACTCATCATATTTTTCTGCCATCTTATACTCCAAATGTAGATGTTTTCTCTAGTGCGATCCAATACTTGACGTTCACTTCTTTGTTTCTAAACTCACTGATCAACTTAGATGAAATACTCACCTCATAGTCACCTTGTATGATTTTTAGATTAGATATATTTAGGACGAATTTAAAGTCCTGATCTGGTTTCTTTGAGTATGGTACATCAATAGAATATGCATTAGATGTAGCATTCTCATTGTCAACCACAGAAAGAACCAACACACCATCGCCTGGAGTGACCGACACTTCATTATGTCCTAGTGTAGAAGCGGCATTTCGCAGTTTGGTTAGAGTGTTTGTGTCCAGATCAAACTGGACTTCGCACTCTGGCATGTTAATATCTTTCTGAGGTGACGTTAGGGTTTCTTCTGGAGAGAAGAAGTACCGAACCTTTGACCGACCACTCTGATCAGATACTGTTACAGATTCATCTGCAAAGTTTAGATTAGGTTGATCAACCAAAGACAAGACACCAATGAACTCTTTGAGATCATAGATGCCAAACTTTTGGGTAAACTTATTATCGACTGTTGCAGATGCGAGAACGTTCTTCGCTTCACTGATAGTCTTAATAGTGTTACCCTCATTGATTAGGATATTAGGATTAATATCCGAAAAGTTTTTGAGAACATTTAGGGTTTGTTCCTGTAATTCCATAATATACTCCGTGGGTTAAACTTCAATAATTATACCACACTCTGACGCGAGTGTCAATACATTTTACTAAAGTTTCTTTCTTTTTTGAACTCGATTTTATTTTCAAACTTACCATCCAAAATGTCACCTTTGTGAGAGATAACAAATACATTTGTGTCCTCACCAAGTGTGTACAATATTTTCAGTAGATTTTCCACACCCTCATGATCCAGTGATGAGTCAAACGTTTCATCAAGTATCAATAGGTTAGTGGCCACTGAATTCTTCATCTTTGCAATCTGTCTCCAAGTAAACAACAGTGCCAAGTCGATACGTTGTTTCTCACCTTCACTGAAGGAGTCGTAGGTAAATGCGTCTCTATGTCTAGATCGTATTGTCTCTACGAATGACTCATCTAAGTTGAAGTGTACAAAGAAATCTAAGGTTTGCAAGTACTGATTAGTAAGTTGATTGATTGCAGGTAGATACTGTTTTATTATTTTTGTTTTGATACCAGTATCTTTCAACATTTCCATCATCACAGCATTGTAGTTGTGTTGTTCAGATGTCTCGAACTTACTCTCCATCATAGATTGCTTCTCTTGTTTCATAGTCTCGCAATCTGATTGTGCGGCAGATAGATCTGCAGTCACCTCTTTATCTAAGAACTTCTGATACTCACCAATAGTTTTTTGTAAAGATGAGATCTCCTTGTTGTTAGATGTAATCTGTGTAAACTTGTCTCTAAGTGATTTAAGAGTCTGGTTTGTTTCAGAGATCTGTGTCTCTACCCACACTCCCTGTTCACCTATAGACTTCTTCATGGATGTTAGGTTCTTTGCTTCGTGCTTGCATTCGTCTATATTCTTTTTACGTAGATCATCTTGGAGTGCTTGCTTGCATTCTGGACAAGTATCATTCTCGTCATAGAACTTTGCACGTTTACCAACACTAGACATCTTTGTTTTGATGTCCTGACTTTTTAGTAACAAGTCTTGCTTTTGATCTGAGAGATTGCCCAGAGTTTTCTCGGTAGATTTAATATCATCATCCAGACCCTGACTCAGTTCATTATTTTGTTTTTGAATATTTTCTATTTCTTTTTGAGAATCTTCTATTCTCTGTTCGTATTCTTTTTTATTGTCTTCCGTAAGAGTTTTGATATCACGTATGTACTTCTCTTGTGTTTCGATCTTGTTGTTGTGGATATCAATCTTATAATTAAGATCCTGTAGTTTATCCTTGACAATGTTTTGTTTTTCTTTTAATAAAGAATTCATCTTAGAAAATACATTGATATCCAAAAGATCCTCGATCACATCCCTACGATGTCCACTCTGCAGTTGCATGAAAGGAATAAAAGAGGAGGAGCCCAACACTACAACTTGGTGAAACGATTTGTGATTCAGTTTCAAGATGTTTTGTTCGAGGATCTTCTGGTATTCTTTGGCATGTGATGATTGGTTTATCATCAGACCATTCTTGTGTATCTCAAATACGTTTGGTTTAATACCTCGTGTAACCACGAAATCATTGTCACCTATAGAAAACTTAACAATGACCAACGTACCTTTACCGTTGATTGAGTTGACCAACTGAGACTTGGTAATATTTCTGTGAGGTTTACCGAATAATGCAAAGGATATAGCATCGAGCATAGTGGACTTACCTGCACCATTATGCCCAACAACTAACGTACTCTTTGACTTATTTAAATCAACTGTTGTCCACTTATCACCAGTGGATAGAAAGTTCTTCCAGTTAACCTCTGTAAATCTTATCATGCAATTTCCAATGCCTGTGCTTCTGTCATGAGTTCGCGCATCTGAATTTTGATCTTGTCTTTATCCAGATCCGTATCTACACCATCGATGTATGAGTCCACAATCTTTGGTGTATCATCAAACTCCATATTATCATCATGTACATTTTCACCTGTGAACTCTTGAAAGTTCTCTGCAATCTTTAGTTCGTGTATATTCTCACTTTGAATACGATCAATAAAACGATCAAATAAAAATGTGTCCTTTTTGTTGACAACCACAACCTTCACAAACTTCTGTGCACATTGTGATACGTCATAGTTATTATAATCCATTTTCTCGTCATTGTAAAGCACTTTATGAAATAAAGTGTGTGGATTTATAATCTTTTCCACCTCTCTACTTTCTGTGTCGATAACATGAAAATACTTTTTGTCGTGAGCATCAGACCAGAAAAACTCCATCTGTGATCCAAGATACCAGATGTTATCCTGTTGAGATCCAACGTGGAAGTGACCAGTCAATACCTTTTCAAACTTACTAAAGATCTTACGATCCATACCGTGT
>Ga0181568_10003544_pt1 | contig 14055 bp, 12 predicted proteins | sample 101ome_20_FD_133758 | JGI IMG/M metagenome (GOLD analysis project Ga0181568, IMG submission 133758) | Coastal salt marsh microbial communities from the Groves Creek Marsh, Skidaway Island, Georgia - 101404AT metaG (megahit assembly) | ecosystem: Environmental > Aquatic > Marine > Intertidal... | reverse complement strand
TTGGTGAAGTGTTTTGCCAATATCGGCTGGTGATTTAGAAATAGTAATACCAGCAGATTTCATTGTCTCAATTTTATCTTCTGCTCCTCCTTTACCTCCAGAAATGATTGCACCTGCATGTCCCATTCTTCTTCCAGGTGGAGCCGTTAAGCCGGCAATGAAACCAACCATAGGTTTTTTAATTTTCTCTTTTTTTAGAAATTCTGCCGCTTCTTCCTCAGCCGAACCTCCAATTTCACCTATCATAACAATAGATTTTGTGTCCTCATCTTTAAGGAAAAGTTCTAAGCAATCTATAAAATTTGTACCATTTATCGGATCTCCGCCAATACCTATGCAAGTTGACTGACCCATACCGTTTGCTGAAGTTTGAGCTACAGCTTCATAAGTAAGGGTACCTGATCTAGAGACAATACCTACAGATCCTTTTTTGTGGATATTACCTGGCATTATCCCAATTTTACATTCATCAGGAGTTATTATTCCAGGACAGTTTGGTCCAATTAGTCTTGATGGACTTTTATTTAAAACCTGTTTTACTTTAAGCATATCCAAGACTGGAATCCCTTCTGTGATACAAACTATTAATTCTATTTTAGCTTCTAAAGCTTCTATCATCGCCTCTCCCGCAAATTTAGGAGGAACGTAAATCATAGTCGCACTTGCGCCAGTTTGGTCTTTTGCTTCTTGAACTGAATTAAATACAGGTAAGTTTAAATGTTTTTGACCTCCTTTATTAGGAGTGACACCTCCAACTAATTTTGTTCCATAATTTAATGCTTGTTCAGAATGAAAGGTGCCATGTTTACCTGTAAAACCTTGGCAAATTACTTTTGTGTTCTTATCAACTAAAACTGACATTTTATTTTATTGCCTCTACTATTTTTTTAGCCGCATCATTTAAATCTGAAGCTGATAAGATTTTTAAATTTGATTTATCTAATATTTCTTGACCCTCTTTAAAATTAGTACCGGCCAATCTAACAACTAACGGGACAGATAAATTTATTTCTTTTGCAGCATCAACAACTCCTTGTGCGAGCACATCACATCTCATGATTCCACCAAAAATATTTATCAAAATCCCTTTTACATTTTTATCAGAGAGAATTAATTTAAATGCTGCTGATACTTTTTCTTTTGAAGCTCCACCTCCAACGTCTAAAAAATTAGCAGGCTCTTCTCCATAAAGTTTAATTATATCCATTGTGGCCATTGCTAAACCAGCACCATTCACCATACAACCTATTGAACCATTTAACTTAATGTATGCAAGTTCATGTTTACTTGCCTCGATTTCAGTTGCATCCTCTTCATTTAAATCTCTTAATTCCAATATTTCTGGTCTTCTAAAAATTGCATTATCATCAAAATTCATTTTAGCATCAAGACAAATTAATTTTCCTGATTTGGTTATAACCAAAGGATTAATCTCAATTAAGCTTGCATCTTTTTCTATTATTATTTTAAATAATGATTTAATAAGTTTTGATGCAGAAATTTTTTGTATTTCATTTAATTTGTAAATAGAAATTACTTTTTCTATTTCATTTTCGTTAGGACCATCTTTACTTAAATTAATTTTATTTGTAATTATTTTATTAGGTGTTTCTGAAGCCACTTTTTCAATGTCCATTCCACCTTCTGTACTACTTATAAACGCAATTTTAGATGTTTCCCTATCAATTAAACAAGATAAATAAAACTCCTTTGAAATATCAGAGGCTTCTTCAACATATAACCTTTTTACCTCTTTTCCTTCTGGACCTGTTTGAGGAGTAATTAGAATTTTACCTAACATTAGTTTTGCTTCTTTGATTAAGTCATCGATACAGCTTACTATTTTGACCCCTCCCGCTTTCCCTCTTCCTCCAGCGTGAATTTGAGCTTTTAGGACATAATTTTTACTTTTTAATTTGGAAATTTTTTCTCTTATCTCGTCTATCGAAAATATAACAATACCCTCGGAGACTGGAGCTTGAAACTCTTTCAAGATTTGTTTGGCCTGATGTTCATGAATGTTCATTAAGCTAAAGAAAATATATATGTTTTGAATTATTTAATATATTAATTAGAAATGAAAGAAAACACACATTTCAAAATTAATTTAATTATTTATTCACTGTTTTTTTTACTATTTATTAATGGGACTTTAACATTTGAAGATTACGGCATAGGAATAGATGATAAATTTCATAGACTAAATGGTTTTTATTGGCTTGATTACTTATTATCTTTTACAAATTTGATCGAAATTCAAGAACTTGTTAAATTAAAATTATCTCAAATTACTGATCAAACACTGCCATCTATTAATGAATTTAATAAATATAGCATCATTTTTGATGTGCCTGCAGCGATTTTAGAATTGATACTAGGGCTAGATAATGAAAAAGATTTTTATGAATTAAGACACTATTTAAATTTTATTTTCTATTTTGTGGGATGTGTTTATTTTTATAAACTCCTATCTCTCAGATTTAATAAATTAATCAGTTTAATTGGTTGTGCTTTTTTTGTCCTTTCGCCAAGGATCTACGGTGAAAGTTTTTATAATATGAAAGATATCATATTCTTAACTTTTTTAACGATGAGTTATTTTTATTGTTTCAAATATTTTTTATTTTCAAAAAAAATGGATTTGATAATTTTAGCAATCTTGTCAGCTATATGTATACAAGTTAGAATTATTGGTCTAGCGTTACCATTGTCATTTATATTTTTTTATTTCTTATCTATCCTATCTAAACCTAATCATTTAAAAAATTTTTTTAATTACTTTATATTTTTAATACTTACAATTTTATTTCTTTACTGTTTTTGGCCTTACCTGTGGTCCTCACCGTTAAAAAATTTTTTTTCTATATTTTATAATTGGGTTCCAAGCATCCATATTCTTTTTAAGGGTAATTATATTCTGAATGATTATCTTCCTTTCAGTTATTTACCTTTATGGATTTTAATCTCTACGCCAACAATTCATATAATTTTTTTTATTTTTGGTTTTTTTCATATTTCTAAAAGATTTTTCATTAGATTAATTAACGTTGAAAAAAATAAATTAAGTTACGATTTCTGGCGAGGTGTAAAAGAAAAGAACGACTTATTCTTATTTTTAAATTTTGTTGTATTGATGATCTTAATAATTTTTTTAAACGTTAGATTATTTAATTCATGGAAACATCTTTATTTTGTAAATTTTTATATAATTTATATAACTACCTTTGGTTTGAACTCTCTTTTTATTTTTTTTAAAAAAAATAAGTTTATAAAGATATATTTAAGTATAATTTTTTTGTGTTTGAGTTTTACAACCTTTAAAATGTACAAGTACCATCCGTATCAAGGTTTGTATTTTAATTCTCTAGTTTCAGATAATTTTAAAAATAAGTTTGAAATAGATTTTACAGCTTTATCAGCAAGACATTTTTTCAATAAAATCTTTGATAAAAACACTAAAGATAAAGTTTATATAGGCACAGCATCATGGACTCCGCTTAATCGAACACTTGATGTTTTCGCAAAAAAAGAGAAAAATAAAATTGTATTTGTGGGGCAGGATTACCAAAAGGCTGAATATATATTTACTAACAACATATCTGAGGTTGATAAAACATTAAATGATAAATATGATATTCCAAAAAATTTTAGTAAATATTATGATTACAAAATCGAAGGACTTATTTTGTATTCTGTATATAAAAAAAATTAATTCATGAAGATATTTATATATAAAACTTTATTTGCTGCATTTATTTTTTTTATTTTATATCAGATTACTATTGGCTCAACGATTAAACTTGTAAAAGAGCAAGTTTCAATTTTAAGTTCTGAAGAAAATATAACTTACATTAAAAATAAAATTAGAGAAGAAATTATCTCTGCAAATAAAAAAGATCGCTATCTGACTGAAGAAGATGCTCAAATAATAAAAGAATTTATAAATAAAATTAAATCTGAAATAAAATAGAGATCCATCTTGTTAAAATATTTATTTTTAATTCCTGTTTTTAATGATTGGAAGTCTTTGAATCTACTCATGCAAAATATTGACAAGGAACTAAGTAATTTTTCAAGAACCGGTGGGGTTTTAGTAATAAATGATAATTCAACCGAAAAACCAGAAATTAATTTTAATGGATTAAATAATATAAAAAGTATTCGATTACTTAATCTAAATAAAAATTTGGGTAGTCAAAAAAGTATAGCTATAGGATTAAAATACCTGCTAAAAAAAAATATTTCTTGCATAATTACAGTCATGGACTCGGATGGTGAAGATGATCCTTCTAAGATTAATGAGATGATTAATATTGCAGAAAATAATGAAGATAAAATAGTTACATCCAACAGAACTAGTAGAAAAGAAAATTTTTTATTTAAATGGTTGTATGTAGTGCATAAATTTTTAACTTTTATCTTTTCAACTCATTGGATAAGTTTTGGAAACTTTAGTAGCTTTCACTCTGGCAATCTCTCTAAAATTTTGAGGGACAATACAACATGGTTAGCCTTTTCAAGTGCAATTTCAAAAAATTGTAAAATTATAAGGTTGTACGCAATGAGAAAACAAAGATATTTTGGTAAGTCAAAAGTAAATTTTTTGAGCTTAGTATTACATTCATTTCGAGTTATAAGTGTCTTACAAATTAATGTTTTTTTTATATCCTTGTTTTATTCTTTTTTATTGTTTTTTTTATTTTTTTTAGATGAAAATATTTTTTATTTATTTCTTATATCATTGATAGTAATTCTTAATTTTATTCTTTTCCTAGTTAAGAGTAAAAATAATATTAAAGAATTAGACTTGTGGGAAAGTTTGATAAAAAATATAAAAAAAATTATTTAACCTTTAGACTTAAAACTGATAAATTTTTAAATAGCCTTATTTTTTTTCCTATTTTTTTGAAATCACATTTATTAATATAAAATTGTTCTGCCCTACTATTAAAAGTTTCACACGTAATGTAGTTGAAATCATCTAAATTTTGTAATTGCTTTAAAACTTCTTTTAAAAAGTATTCTCCTAAACCTTGAGATTGAAATTCATTTTTTATTGCTAATAAATTTAAATTATAATTATTCTCAATTAAATCAATATAGATCTTATTAATAAAAATTTTATCAAACTTTAAGATTGATATTATTAAATTTAAAATTGTAGCGAAGCGTAAATTTATTATTAGATAAAAAAAAATTTTGTATTTTAAAGATAAAAATTCAGAGATTATATATGAGGGCTTTTTTGCAAAAAAAGCATAGCCTGCTAATTTAGATTTATAAGTAATTATATATAATTCAAGAAAATTAGAATTTACGATAAAATCAAAATATTGAAATACAATTTTTTTAGGTAATTTTGAAAGTATAGAGTCAGAGTTTTCACTTTTTAATATGTCAAATATTTGTTCTTGAATATCATGTGTTAAATTTGTCAGCCTGATTATTTTTCTGTATTTACTTTCTAACATTTAATAAATCTTTGCAATTTTTTATATTTAATTTCATAATAAAATCGTTTACCCGATTTTCATCAAAACATTTTTCAGAAATATAATGATATACAAGATGATTAAGTCTTGAATTATTTATTTTTTCCTTTTCAAAAACAATAATACCACTCAATTTATTATTTTCTATTAATCTTATTAAAAAAGCCTTGTAGTGACTAAAATATTTTGAGCTTGGACTTGGATAACTTATATTATCAAATGTTCTGCTAGGGCTATAAAGTTTTTTTTCTAGTAATAGTGAATAGAATTTATACTCCGTAATTAACATAACTTTATTTTCTTCTTTTAAAATTTCCTTTAAAATATTTAAGTTTTTAATTTCTTCCTCTGGATTTTCAAAATAAGGTGTTATCCAATTAAGTCCTTTAAATTTTTTATCAAATTTTTCAAATTTGAAGCTATTTTCAATTTTAGTATTACTTAATTCGTGAAATTTACGTTCTGCATCAAACCTTATAATGTATTTTATTGAAATCAATAAGCAGCAAATTATTATAAATAATTTATAATAATTTTTTTTTCTAATATTTAAGTCTTTTAAAAAGTAAAAACAAAATCCTCCTAAAATTGGTATTAAGAAAAAAATAAATACCTGATTTTTTGTATAAATCTGATGAAAAATAATAGATATAACGTAAATTAAAAAAATAATAAAAACATTAAGTTTATTTAAGTAGTTTTTTTTTTTAAATTTATTTTTATTCAAAAAAATTAAAATAATTACAAACGATATAAATAAATGAATAAATTTAAAATCTAATATAGTGTTTTTAAAATTTAAGTCATAATTTGTATAACGTGTCTCTCCAATTGATGAAGGAAATAAAAACAATTGTAATATCAACTTTTCAATATTAATTCCTTGGTAAATAAAAAATAAAATAATTATTAAAAATGATAATAAGCCACCTAAAGAATAAAGTATAAATATCTTTAAATTTTTTTTTAATAATGAATAAAGAAAACAAAAAATAGTTGATGATAAAATTACATACCCTGCTGGGACTTGTTTGCAAAAAAATGCAAAAGTGAAAAAGATGCCTGAAAATAACCAATAATGATCTTTTTGATTTAATATTCCAATAATTATAAAGAAAATGCCAAATAAAGATAAATAAGCAGAATGTAAGTCTAAAAAAGGCGTTCCGCTTACTGGATAGGCTAAGAAAGCAATTATTAATGAAAAGAAAAATGACTCTAATAATCCAATCTTTAAAATATTTTTGAGTAAATAGAATAGAAATAAACATATAGAAACATTGAATAAAGAAGAATGAATTATATAGGAGTTCCAATTGTTCCCAAATAAAAGAAAAAATAGTGATTGAATATAATCTACTAAAATTCCATGTACTATCCAATAATCTCGCACAGGAATTTCACCATTTAAAATTCTATAACCAGAATCAAAATGAATAAAAGTATCAACAGGATACACACCTCTTGAGGCAAGGAAAAAATTTACAAAAAATGATAAAAAAATTAAAATTAAAGTACTTACCAAAATTGAATTTTTAAATTTTTTATTAAGATTTTTTATTTTCATCTAGAAATATTTTTATATATCTTATGACTCGATCAATATAATTAAACGTAATTTTTTCATGGTTTGGCAAACAAATTAGCTCTTTTTCAAACAATGAAGAATTTTTACATCGCTTACTTTTGCTAAAAATTTTTTCACAATTTTTGTAGTGTATTAATTTCGTTTCAATTCCATTTTTTAACAAAAAAATATTAAATTTTTGTTTATTGTTTACTAAAATAGGAAAATCTAAAAAATTTTGATAATTAAAATCATCTATCTTTATTAAATGAAGATTTTTATTTCTAATTTTTGAGAGCTTATTGTAATAATAACGATTTTTTTTCTTTCGATTCATAAAAGCTTTTTTTCTTTGATAAAAATCAATCATTTGTAAATAAATAAAGCTTACTGTTAAATTGCTAATTTTTGTGAAATAATACTTTGGGAAGTTAATTACTTTAAATTTCAATGAAGGATAAAACATATTTAGTAAAATGCTCCATTTTTTTAAATGAGCATTTTTAATTATTTTAATAAAAATATAATTGTATAAAAAATTAATACTCATAATTTTTAAAATCAAATAAGTTATAATTTGATTAATAAATTTTGTTTTAAAAAAATTATCGTTTTTATTATTTTCTGAATTATAAAAATCTACAAATTTCAAATTATTTGTTGCTAAAGCACCACCGTACATACCGCTTATATTTTTCATGATATTAAAGCTATAAATTGAAAAATCACCAATAGATCCTGAGTATTTAATTTTTTTTCCCAATTTAGTAAAATTGTCAAAATATATAGCGTTATCTTCAATCAGGAAAATTTTTTTTTTTTTTAGAATTTTTTTTACTTTCATAGATTGCTCAAAATTATTAAACATGTTTTTCAAAACAATTGCTTTAGTTTTTTTAGAAATCAATTTTTTAAGATCTGAGACTTTTAAGAATCCATTCTCATAGTTTAAATCGCAAAATTTTATTTTATATTTTAAGTTTTTTGCAACGTTAATCATTTCTGGCAAATTATAAGAACAAAATATTATTTCATTTTTTTTTCTATCCTCATTTTTCAAAAATTTTAAAATATACAAAAATGCTATTCTACACTGGCTTGAAAAAACAATTTTTTTTTTTTTTGATTGATCTAAAATAATTTTTTTAATTTTTTCTTTTTTTTTTTTTATTGAAATAGGTAAAACAAAGGCCTTTAAAAAATTAAATAAGCTTAAATAAATATGTATCCTGAACATTATTTATTTTTATTTAAGAGTTCTTTTGCTACTCTGCGCGAATTTGCTAACATTAATCCAAGTGGATACTTATTTTTTTCACAGTTTATTACACTACCGTCAATTATATAAATTTTTTTATTAGTTTTAAGCTGGCAATTTTCATTAACTGATAATTTTCCTTTACCATTCATTTTGATAGTACCAAAATAATGAAAATCAGCTCCATATCCAGGAAAATAATTTATTTGAAAAGGAAAAATTTTCTTTGTTTTTCGGAAGAAATTATAGATCAGTGAACTTGATTTGTTAAAAATTTTTTTTATGTTTTTATTTTTTGAGTAGATATTCATTGAAACATCATTATTTAATTTTAAATAAATATTGCTAAATTTTGGATTTAAGAATGTATTTAAAAATAAAAAATTAAATCTCAAGAAGTTTAAGATAAATTTAAAAGGATATAAATATTTTTTAAATTTTATTATAGAGTTCATAATTAATTGATTTCCCGGGCGAAAATCTGTTGTAAATAAGTCCTGATTTATTCTTGGCTTAATGTGCATTAACGGTGGCTGAAAAGTCATATTGTTAACCCATCTTTTTTTTAAAAAAAAAAGTGTAAAAAGTCTTGGATGATGTTTAAGTTTTATTTCTTTTCTATAGTTTAAATATTCTGCAACTAATTTTGTTGATATTATTGTTCCACATCCCAGGACTAATTTTTTTGTTATAAATTTTTTTTCTATTTTACCATTGAAACAAACTAATTCGACTCCATTACGGTGATTTTTAATTTTTTTAACAAAATAATTATGAAATTTAATATTTTTATTTTTTAAGTACTTCTTAAAATAATTATGAGGTACTAGTTTACTTTTTTGCTCATTTATTCTATCTAATATTTTTTTATTTTTTTTATTTTCAAAACCTAATATTAAATCTGATATCTTTAGTTTTTTATCCTTGATTTTAGAAAGATTAAAAAAATCATTTTTTTTGAGAGAATAATCGTATTTGTTTTTTTTTAATTCAAATTTTCCTATAAGTTTAAGCTTGTTTAAAACTTCAAAGAAAGATTTTAAAATATTTTTTCTTGTTTTTTCTTTTAAATTTTTTAAGTCTTCACTTATGTTAGGATCTATTTGCAAGCCCCAATAATTTGATAATCCACCAAACTCAAGAGATCCAAAAATTTTACAATTTTCATTAATAAATATATTATTAAGTTGAAAGTACGCTTTGACTTTATTTTCTTTACCAAACATTTGTGGTGGTAAAATTTTAAATATATGGTTATTTTTTTCGTTTAATACTTGTCTTTTAAAATCAATTTCTGGTGTAATGACTTCAATTTTTTTTTTTTTCTCTAAATAAGTATCTATAAATGTTAAACTCGATAATCCTGTACCAATTATGAGTAAGTCTAGCGGTTTTTCTTTATTGGACATTTGGTCTATTAATTTTATGCTTTGAAATTTATTAAATATCTATACTAAATGAAATATTTTTAGTATAAATATTTCATACTCATATTAATGGATAAATACCCTAAAATTGCAACTGAAAGATTTGATGAAGCAACATTACACATAAGGTACTGTTTAAGCTTTATAAAGAAATACATTAATGGAAATATTTTAGAGGTTGGGGCAGGTTGTGGTAGTTTTACTAAAACATATATTTCAAAAAAACTACAGTCCATCTCTTTAACTGAACTAGATGCTAAAAATATTGAAGATTTAAATTTTAGGTTTTCAAACGAAAAAAGAATTAAAATTTTTAAAAAAAAAATAAATCAAATTGATGGAATATTTGATTGTATTATGTATTTACACGTTCTCGAACATATAGAAAATGATATAGTTGAGCTTACAAATGCAGTAGGTAAATTAAAAGTTGGGGGACATATTATTATTTTAGTTCCAGCTCATCAGCAAATCTATAGCAATTTAGATAAGGCTGTTGGTCATTTTAGAAGATATGATAAAAAATTCTTCAAAGAAAATTTAATAGGCTTAGAAAGAGTTAAACTTATGTCCTTAGATACTATTGGTTACTTTTTATATTTTTTAAACAAATTAATTTTCAAAAAAGAAGTTTTTCCGTCAAAAATAAAAATTTTTATTTGGGACAAATTTTTTACACCTTTAACTATCTTGCTTGATTTCTTTTTACGTTATAAGTTTGGAAAATGTATTTTAGCTATATACAAAAAAAACTAATTCAAATCAGTATCAATTTTTTTAGCAGCGTCAAATAATTCCTCGACTGATTTTATTGATTTGTTGAAATTATTTTTCTCTGCTTCTGTAAGGGTTAAACTTACTATTTTTTCTACACCTTTCTCGCCTATTATAACTGGAACACCTGCATAAATTCCTTTAACACCATATTCACCATCAAGATAAGCCGCACATGGTAATTGTTTTTTTAAATTCTTCAAATAACTTTCAGCCATTTCGACTCCTGAGGCGGCGGGTGCATAAAAAGCAGAACCTTTTTCTAAAAGCTTTACTATTTCAGCTCCACCCTTTTTTGTTCTATCAACTATCTGATCTAATTTTTCTTTAGAAATTTTTCCCTCTTTTACAAGATCTATTATTTTTTTTCCTTCAACCTCTGTGGAACCCAACATTGCAACCATAGAGTCTCCATGACCTCCTAAAACAAAAGATTTAATCTTTTGTACTGGTACTTTGAGTTTCTGAGAAAGAAAATAAATAAACCTTGAGGAGTCTAATATTCCAGCCATTCCTACTACTTTATTTTTGGGAAGGCCTGAGTATTTTTGAAGAGCCATTACAATAACATCTAGTGGATTCGTTATACATATTACAAATGCATTTGGAGAAGAATTTTTTATTCCCTGTGCAACTTGCTTTATAATTTTGAGATTAATCCCTAACAAGTCATCTCTGGTCATCCCTGGTTTTCTAGGCACTCCTGCTGTAATAATAATAACATCTGAATTTTTAGTGTCTTCATAGTCATCTGTTCCTGACAAATTTATATTAAATCCATTCACAGGCGATGACTGGGCTATATCAAGAGCTTTACCTTTTGCAACACCGACATTAACATCAAACAAAACAACATCAGCCAATCCTTTAAGTGCTATTAAATGTGCTAGAGTTCCACCAATTTGGCCCGCTCCAATTAAAGTTATTTTTTTTCTCATTAGCCTCCTTTTTATTATTTCATCGTTGGCATAACAAATTCTGGATCAGATCTGAGACCTGATGGCCATCTAGATGTTATTGTTTTTAATTTAGTATAAAATCTCACTCCTTCTGGTCCATGCATATGCTGATCTCCAAACAGTGATCTTTTCCAGCCACCAAAACTATGGAATGCCATAGGAACTGGTATTGGAATATTAATTCCAACCATACCAATTTTGGCTTTATTAGAAAAAGTTCTTCCAGAGTCACCGTCTCTTGTAAATATGCTTACACCATTACCGAACTCATGGTCATTTACTAATTGTAAAGCTTCATCAAAATCTTTTGCTCTAACTACAGATAACACTGGTCCAAATATTTCTTCTTTGTAAATCCTCATATCCTTGGTAACATGGTCAAATAAACATCCTCCGATGTAGTATCCTTTTTCATAACCTTGAATTTTAAAATTCCTTCCGTCGACAACTAGTTTAGCCCCTTCTTTTTCACCAATGTCTACATAACCTTTGACTTTTTCTAGATGTTCTTTAGTTACTAGGGGTCCCATTTCAGATTGCTTATCCATACCAGGACCAACTTTTAATGCCTCAACTTTTTTCGTTAATGACGACACCAGCTTATCGCCAATTCCTCCAACAGCTACTGCCACTGACTGTGCCATGCATCTTTCACCTGCCGAACCATAAGCAGCACCCATTAAACCATTAACTGCTTGGTCTAAGTCACAGTCTGGCATAACAACACAGTGATTTTTTGCTCCTCCTAATGCTTGAACTCTTTTTTCATTCTTGGCACAATTTTCATAGATATATTTTGCGATAGGTGTTGAGCCAACAAAACTCATAGCTACAACATCTTTACTATCAATTAATGAATCAACAGCTTCTTTATCTCCATTCACTACATTAAAAACTCCGTCTGGCAGACCAGCTTCCTTTAAAAGTTCTGCTAATCTGATAGAACAAGAAGGATCTTTTTCCGATGGTTTTAATACAAACGTATTTCCGCATGCTATTGCCATTGGAAACATCCACATTGGAACCATTGCAGGAAAATTAAAAGGTGTAATACCAGCACAAACCCCCAATGGTTGTCTAATAGACCAGCTGTCAACGTTAGTTCCTACGTTTTCAGTAAATTCACCTTTAAGCATCTGCGGGATACCACAAGCGTATTCAACAACTTCTAAGCCTCTTGTTAAAGATCCTTTGGCATCTTCATAAACTTTTCCGTGTTCTGAAACGATAATTTTTGTAAGCTCATCAGAGTTTTTTTCTATTAACTCTTTAAATTTAAACATTATTCTAGCTCTCTGAAGTGGTGGTTTATTTGACCATGACTCAAAAGCATTTTTTGCATTAGCGATCGCTTCATTCACATCTTTAGTGCTTGCTAATCTTACCTCTGCGCTTTGCTCCCCTGTAGCAGGATTAAATACTTTTCCTACTTTTTTTGAATTACCTGTAAAAGATTTACCGTTAACAAAGTGATTAATCGTTTTCATTGTAATATTGAATAAATAAGGATTTAACCTGTTGCAAGCATTTTCTTAATAGAACCAATTGCTTTCGCAGGATTTAATCCCTTTGGACAAGAATTAGTACAATTCATGATAGTATGACACCTATATAATTTGAGTTCATCTGCCACCTTTTTTAACCTCTCTTTTTTATCTTCGTCTCTGCTGTCATTAATCCATCTGTAAGCTTGCAGTAAAACAGCGGGACCTAAATACTTTTCGCCATTCCACCAATAACTTGGACACGATGTTGAGCAACAAGCGCAAAGAATGCACTCGTAATATCCATCTAATTTTTCTCTATCTTTTTGAGATTGTTTTAGTTCAATTTTTTCTTCACCAGTTTGTTGTGTTTGAAGCCAAGGTTTAATTGACTCATATTGTTTATAAAGAGTAGTCAAATCACCTATTAAATCTTTTACTACTTTTAAATGTGGAAGAGGGTAAACATTTAAATCTCCGTTAATATCTGTATGAGATTTAATACAAGCGAGAGTATTTACACCATCAATATTCATTGCGCATGAACCACAAACTCCATGAGCACATGATCTTCTAAAAGTTAGCGACGGATCAATTTCATTTTTAATCTTAAATAAAATATCTAATACTTTTGGGCCACAATTATCCATGTCCACTTCAAAAGTATCTACTCTAGGATTTTTGCCTGTAGATGGATCCCATCTATAAACATTTACTTTTTTTAAATTTTTTGAATTTGTTTTATCTTTATAATACCCACCAACTTCAATTTTTGAATTTGGAGGAAGGTTGAATTGGACCATTTTTAGTAAACTCTTTCCTTTGGTGGAAAGTACTGCACATCGTTGGTTAAAGTTCTAGAATGTACATCTCTATACTTAATCTCAACTTTTTTATCACTTTGCCAAGCTAGAGTGTGTTTCATAAAGTTTTTATCATCTCTTTTGCTGTAATCTTCTCTTGCATGAGCTCCTCGGCTTTCTTTTCTATGATATGCAGAGTCCATTGTAGTTAAAGCTTGTCTAATTAAATTATCAAATTCCAAAGTTTCTACTAAATCAGTATTAAATAGTAATGACTTATCTTTAACTGAT
>Ga0181568_10003539_pt1 | contig 14061 bp, 13 predicted proteins | sample 101ome_20_FD_133758 | JGI IMG/M metagenome (GOLD analysis project Ga0181568, IMG submission 133758) | Coastal salt marsh microbial communities from the Groves Creek Marsh, Skidaway Island, Georgia - 101404AT metaG (megahit assembly) | ecosystem: Environmental > Aquatic > Marine > Intertidal... | reverse complement strand
CAGGCCCCTTCACTTGGAAGAGGACACGCCTGTGGACGAACTTCGACCGTTTTGGGAGACCACACTGGGAACAGGACGTTACTACCTATTTGACCATTGGGGGTCAACGTCGGCTGATAACCTGCTCGCCCGTGTTCGCTACATGGCAAAAGCACTTGACTGCCGGTACGTCATACTGGACCACCTGTCCATCGTCGTCAGTTCTCAGGAGTCAGGGGACGAACGGAAGGCCATTGACGAAATCATGACCAAGCTGCGGACTCTGGTGGCTGAGACAGGCATCAGTCTGTTCCTCGTGTCACACCTCAGGCGATCCCAAGGTAAAGCACACGAGGACGGTGCTCAGATATCCTTGGGTGAACTACGGGGTTCACAGGCAATTGCACAACTGTCTGACATTGTCATTGGCATGGAGCGTGACCAGCAGAACGCTAACGAAGACATCAGGAACACGACTACTGTTCGAGTCCTGAAGAATCGTTACACGGGTGAAACAGGCCCTGCTTGTTGGTTGGCCTATGACAGAAACACAGGTAGGTTGTCGGAGGTGGCTTGTCCAGACATAGGGGACGACTTTTGATTTATTTGGACTTGGAAGCTGACGGCCTCAACCCAACACGCATTTGGTGTGTCGTAACACGGGAGAATGGAGTAAACACCGTACATAAGACCCCAGACACCCTCTGTAAGGCTCTAGAAGGCTCTGTGAGCGTCGTTGGACACAACCTGATAGGTTACGACCTCCCAGTGCTAGAACGTCTCTGGGGCGTTTCTGTGGCCCCTGAGCGCATAGTGGATACTCTGGTGTTGTCACGTTTGTATGACCCAAGTCGTGCTGGTGGACACTCATTGAAGGCTTGGGGTGAAATGTTAGGCTTTCCCAAAGGTGACCACGACGACTGGTCCTGCTTGTCTACTGCTATGATTGAGTACTGTATACGTGATGTAGAAGTCACGGAGGCAGTTCATCAGCAGCTTGTGACACACATGGCTGACTTCTCTGAAGAGTCCATCGAGTTGGAACACAAGGTGCAGTTTGCCATACAGCAGCAGGAGCGGAATGGTTGGTTGTTGGATCAGAGGATGGCTATGGAGTTGTGTGCCACATTTAAGGAGGGCATGAATGCCATTGAAACCGAACTACAAAGCATGTTCCCGCCCATTGTCGAAGAAAGGATTTCTGAAAAGACAGGGAAAAGACTTAAAGACAAAGTTACAGTTTTCAATGTTGGGTCCAGACAACAAGTTGCAGAACGACTTGCAACTAAGGGTGCGAAGTGGAACCAGACGACGCCAAGCGGAAAGCCTGTTGTCGATGAGAAGACGCTTAAGGAAAACAGTCACGTCCCTGAGGCGGGAAAAGTTTTGGAGTACCTTACTCTTCAAAAGCGATATGCGCAAGTACATTCTTGGTTAGACGCTGTTGAAGAGGACGGTAGGGTACATGGTCGTGTTATAAGCAACGGTGCAGTCACAGGACGTATGACGCACCAGAGTCCTAACATGGCACAAGTACCTGCCAGTCACAGTCTGTACGGACATGAGTGTCGCTCTTGTTGGACTGTACCTGTTGGGAAGAAGTTAGTTGGGTTTGACGCTAGTGGCCTTGAGCTACGTATGCTGGCCCATTACATGAATGACGAGGAGTTTACTAATGTCCTACTTAGAGAAGACATTCATACCAGAAATCAACTGGCTGCGGGACTTGAAACAAGACCTCAAGCTAAGACTTTCATCTATGCTTTCCTCTACGGAGCGGGAGACGCTAAAATCGGAACTATCGTCGGAGGAACTGCAGGAGACGGCAGAACTCTTAAGCAACGATTTCTTAGAAACACACCTGCTCTTGAAAGTTTACGAGAACGCATTACTAGAGCAGCTGGGCGTGGTTATCTTACAGGACTTGACGGACGTAGACTTCGAGTTCGATCTGAACACGCTGCACTGAATACGTTGTTACAAGCAGCAGGGGCCATTGTAATGAAAAAGGCGCTGGTGATCTTGGACGACTATGCAAAGCAGTGGAAACTTGACTATAAATTTATAGGTAATATCCATGATGAAGTACAGTCGGAAGTGGTTGAAGAACAAGCAGAGAAATTCGGTTGGCTTGCGGTCGAATGTCTCAAGGCGTCTGGCGTACACTTTAAACTCAGATGTCCATTGGACGGAGAATACAAAGTCGGTACAACATGGGCGGAAACTCACTAAGGAGAGTACCAATGGTTTATGAAAGAGTAGACGGTAAGTACAGAACTAACAACCCAGAAACAAAAAGGAAAGAGAACAACTTACAGATGTACGTCAATGGTAAGTACATATCAAAATCTCACCCTTTGCATAAACCCGGTCGATACAAGACCTTCGAGGACGCTGCTTTTAGCAGTCTTGAGAAGTACGAAAGCAGCACAGAAGGTCAAGTGTACGTCATAGTTAACCCTAATTTTCCTGAGTGGGTGAAGGTTGGAATGGCCGTGGACGCAGCTGACAGACTCAACAACTACCAAACCTCTTCCCCTTTTAGGGACTATGTGTTAAACTATAGTTGGGACGTTAAAGATAGACGTGCTGCAGAGTCCGAAGCACATAGTGAACTACAGAAGTTGTACGAAAGACGCAGCGAGTGGTTTAAATGTACACCAGAGCAGGCCCAAGAGGTTGTCTTAGGTCTAGTAGGAAAGTACCAATGAAAAATGTATACACATTAGTAGACGACATTTACAAGCTAGTTAAAACCAAAAGGGTAGACAAAGACGTCGACATCGAAGAGTGCATTGAGCAGTTTGGAGAAAACGTCAAGGACCTCATGCGTAAAGAGTTTGGTGGTAACAGGTCCTTTGATGGTCGTAAGCTACGCATGTCCAACATTGGTAAGCGTGACCGCTTCCTGTGGAACCATTATAACAACGTACCAAAAATGGACGACATGCAGCCGCATACGCTTGTCAAGTTCCTGTACGGACATTTGATTGAAGAATTATTACTATTTCTTACGAGGGCATCGGGACATGAAGTTACCGCAGAACAAAAACAGTGTGAAATCAACGGTATTACGGGTTCTATGGACTGTAAAATTGATGGTGTTGTCACGGACGTTAAAAGTGTTTCGTCGTATGGGTTTAAGAAATTCAAAGACGGCACTCTGGCTTACGATGACCCGTTTGGATACGTCGCTCAAATTAAAGGATATGCAAAGGCGGAGGATCAAAAAAACTTTGGATGGTTGGCGATGGACAAACAAAATGGACACCTAACCTACCTTATGTATGACGAGGAGGACACTCAAGCCCCTGTGCATGAAACCATAGCCTTTGACATCACAGACCGTATTGAGCATGTTCAAGACATGGTAAAGCAGCCAGAGCCTCCTGAAGTTTGTTATGAAGCTAAACCAGACGGCAAGAGCGGCAACATGAAGTTGGACATAGGTTGTTCGTACTGTGCGTACAAGAAGAGTTGTTGGCCGGGTCTACGTGCCTTTGCTTACTCTACAGGCCCAAGGTTTTTAACGGAGGTGGTCAATGAGCCGAAGGTCCAAGAAATCAGCATTTAGAAGCACGTTTGAAGAAGATGTCAGCAAGATACTAAAAGGTTTTGACTATGAACCCTTCACCGTCCCCTACACCATTGAGCGCAGTTATCGTCCTGACTTTGTTCATCGTGCCTCTGGTGTTCTCGTCGAATGTAAAGGATACTTCAGAGACGGAGACACCAAGAAGTACACTAGCATCAGAGACAGTCTGTCAAGAGAACAGGAGCTTGTCTTCGTACTAATGCAACCGAACAAAAAGATACGTAAGGGGGCCAAGATGACTATGTCGGAATGGTGTGACAAGGAAGGAATTTTATGGTATAATATAGATACACTACAGGAGTTGATTGACTATGTCACTAACGCTAGAGGAAATTAAGGAACGCCTCTTGAAAACTTTTGACCCAGACGACCTGCTGGAGGCCCTGCAGATAACCTCAGAAGAGATGCTGGACAGGTTTGAGGACAAGTTGATTAACAGACTAGACGTGTTTGAAGAGGAGCTAGAGGATGAAGAAAATGAGTATTGATGATGCGACTCCGGAAGAGTGGGACACTGTTGCTGCACTGAACAATCTATCTATTAGAAAGCCTAAGAAGGTAGACCCAGTCGACCAGCCCGACCACTACAACAAGGGATCAATCGAAGCCATCGAAGCAATTAAAGCGTCCATGCCTAACCAAGAATTCAACGGTTATCTTAAGGGTAACGCACTGAAGTACCTCTGGCGCTATGACTACAAAGGGAAACCAGTGGAGGACTTACGTAAGTGCCGCTGGTACATCGACAGGCTTATTAAAGAAATTAACAAGTAAAGGAAGATTAATGGACGCATATCAACAGTACATACACAAGTCACGGTACGCTCGTTACCTGCCAGAGGAACAACGTCGGGAGACTTGGGAAGAAACAATCGACAGGTACTTAAACTTCTGGATAGAAAAAGGTAAACTTACTCTGGAAGACGCTAACGGTATCTTTTCAGACATCCACGACATGGGTGTAATGCCTTCTATGCGAGCACTTATGACTGCAGGAGAAGCACTGGACCGTGACAACGTAGCAGGTTTTAACTGTAGTTACTTACCTATAGACCATCCTAAGGCGTTTGACGAAATGATGTACGTCCTGATGTGCGGTACAGGCGTAGGCTTCAGCGTTGAGCGTCAGTACATCAGCAAGCTACCAGAAGTAGCGGAGGACTTTCATGCCACAGATACCATTATACACGTCGCTGACAGCAAAATTGGTTGGGCCAAGGCTTACAGAGAACTTATCAGCCTGCTCTATTCGGGCCAAGTTCCAAAATGGGACGTGTCTGGAGTACGACCTGCAGGGGCAACCCTTAAGACTTTCGGGGGTAGAGCATCTGGTCCAGAACCTCTTGTCGACTTGTTCAACTTCACAGTCAGTGTCTTTCGGGAAGCTGCTGGACGTAAACTTAGCTCCATCGAGTGTCACGATCTCTGCTGTAAGATTGCACAGATCGTCGTTGTCGGGGGTGTACGCAGGTCCGCTCTCATCAGTCTGTCTAATCTTACCGACGATAGACTTAGACGATGCAAGTCAGGACAGTGGTGGCAAGATAATCCACAACGTGGTTTAGCCAACAACAGCGCATGTTATACAGAGAAGCCAGACTTTGAGGCATTTCTTAATGAGTGGAAAAGTTTATACGAGTCCCGCTCCGGAGAACGAGGTATGTTCTCTAGAGTCGCAAGTCAAAAGCAAGCTGCAAAGAACGAGCGACGAGATGCTACCTATGATTTTGGAACTAATCCATGTAGCGAAATCATCCTCCGACCTTACCAGTTCTGTAATCTATCGGAAGTTGTTGTCCGGTCAACCGATACGTTGTCAGACCTCAAACGAAAAGTACGTGTTGCGGCTATCCTTGGGACTCTACAGGCTACCCTAACGGACTTTCGTTATCTACGTAAGGTGTGGAAAAATAACACCGAAGAAGAAGCACTACTTGGTGTGTCGTTGACGGGTATCATGGATCATCCAACTCTATCAGGAAGGAGAGACAAAGGTGTACTCAAGACTTGGCTTACTGAACTCAAAGAAGAAGCGATTAAAGCTAATGCAGAATGGGCGAAACGCCTTGGTATTAATGTTTCTACCGCTATTACTGCTGTTAAGCCTTCCGGCACTGTGTCTCAGCTTGTTGATTCTGCTTCTGGTATCCATCCTAGATACTCAGATCAGTACATTAGACGAGTAAGAGCAGACTCAAGAGACCCTCTGTGTCAGGTCTTAGAAGCCGCAGGAGTGCCTGTAGAGGACGACGTTATGTCACCCACTACCAAGGTATTCTCCTTCCCCATAAAGTCCCCTGACGGGGCTGTGGTGGCCTCTGAGATGGGTGCTATGGAACAACTTGAGCTATGGGAGATCTATCAGGATCACTGGTGTGAACACAAGCCGTCCATGACATGCTACTACCGTGATAATGAATTCCTAGAGGTAGGCCAATGGCTGTACAACAAGTTCGACAAGATAAGTGGAATCTCGTTCCTGCCTTATTCCGAACATACGTACCAACAGGCCCCTTACGAACCCATAGACTTAGAGACCTATGAGAAGCTGAAGGAGGAATTCCCAGAGACGATTGACTGGAACATCTCTGAGAACTCTGATATGACAGAGGGGTCACAGCAGTTAGCCTGTACGGGCAATAACTGCGAGTTGTAAACTTAAGGGGACTTCGGTCCCCCTTTTTTACTTAAGGTACATACATGAACATCAAACGTGACATCGAAATACGCATCAAAGTACTTGAAAACAAGTTAACCAAATCTATCCCCGCAGCCCGTAACAACGAGATACGAGGAGAGATTATGGGTTTGAAGTGGGTACTGGAACGTCTTTAGTGTCCTCTTCTTCGTACTGTTTTTCAAGGCCCTGTGCTGCAGCCTCTAGAGCAACAAGGATAGTTCTTCTATCTTGTAGAAGCTGTCTACGCCCTTCAGCACTTGTTACTGTCTTTAAAGCGTTTTCCAAACCCTTATTTATTTCGTTTTTAACGTCTCGTAAGGCATACCCTACCCTTGCTCGTCCTCTGGCAGGTAGGTTTCGTTTCATGGCGTTCTTCAGCATGTAACCAGGAGAAACAACAATACCAAGTAGAGCACTTAGAGGACCACTGTACTGTAAACTACCAGCAGTTCCTCCTACAAGCCTGTCTATGCGGGTGTTTTGAATAAAACGTGTTAAAGCGTTTTGTGTTTCTCTAGCTGCTTTTTTCTCTATTGTCTCCATTACTCCAAGAAGTGCTGATTTTTGTGAGTTTATAGTAGAAAAATCTGGAACCGCCGCAGAAATTGTGTCATTAACCGCTATTCTTATTGCGGTAGCAGCAGAACTTTGAGCGCTCAGTGACGATCCTGACAGGTCAATTCCTTTCTTTGTTACATAATCATCAAAAAGCCTTCTTGCTTCTATTGCTCCCTGAACCGTGTTTCCTTTTTCTCTAAGGAAAGCTTGGTACTGGTTTATCAGGCTTCTAAACTGAGCCTTACCCTGCTTTGATCCAAAGAGGTCTGGATACTTTTTCATTGTTGAAAGCATTGTTTCTTTCATGTTACTACTAAGATCGTCAATAGAAATAGTAGGGACGCTCTGCCCAGAAACACCCTTTAATGCCTTTTCTAACTGCCCGTCTAATTTATCAAGATATCTTTCTACTGCGTTGTAGTTTTCTTGTAGTGTTTTATTTCCGTTGACGCCAGCAGCTTTAAGAATGTCAATAGTCCTTAGCTGTTCCTCAGTAGCTAGTTGCTTTTGAGTGCGTAAAATACCTTGAGGATCAGCGGTTGTTTTTACTTGTTCTGTTGTTTTTACTCCTGATGGTTGTTCAAAGGCTATCTTGTAGACGTCACGATCTATTCCTTCTAAAGGCTCTTCTACTTTTCTTAAACCTATTTTTGAAAGCTTAATTGGTTCTAAAGATTTATCTATAATATTAAATACCCTAGAAGGCGCACCGCCAAGATCAACCAAAGATGTTATGCTTGTTGCTTCGTTAGGGTACAGAGTAGAAAATCTTTCCCAGCTTTCCATTCCTCCAGTCATAGCTGACAGAGCTTTTTGTCCCATTTCTGTCTGGAAAAACTGCATAAGTCCTTTCTTTGCGTCTTCCTGTAAAGAATCAGGCAAAACAAGATCCACACCCTTGCCTGCTCCTACCATCAAAGCATTAGCAGCCATGTCAAAACCTAAGGCAAGAGGACCAGCAGCAGACTGTATCAAGACAGAACCCACGTCAGTTCCCTTTGAAGGATCATAAGGAGACATGTCGGCAGGAGAAGCCATCATTTCAACTTCTTCAACAATACGCTGACCAATGTCTCTGTACCTTTGAGCAGACCTTTCTAAAGGCTGTGAAACAATTCTTTCAAAAGCAGAAGGATCTTGCGTTTCTTGACCCATGAAATTTATATTATCTTGAGCTACTCGCAAGGCTTCACGTCGGGTATTTTCGTCTGTTGCAGGACTAGGAGCAGTTTGTGGCACAACACCTAAAAGTTGTTGCTGTCTTCTAAGCCTTTCTTTTCTTTCTTGTTGTGGAGTCATAAGTCAGTACCTTATTCAAACTCTTTTGTTTCTCTGTTATATACTCTTTCAGGACCGTCAGGACCTTGAGGGTAATAGTACAGAGTATCTCCTTCTTTTACGTAACCCGCTTTTACGTACTCAGGTTTACTAAAATCAATAATGTCTACTAACTCTTCTCCTGAAGCTATTTGTTGAATAGTTGTGTAGTTAGCTATCATTTTATCAAGAGAATCTAATTGGTCTTCAGCAGATAATCCTGTTGTTAATCCAATAAGATTAGACATTAAGGTTTTAAATTCAATTTGAGTAATTTGACCTAAGCCTGTCCCCCTAGACCCAAATTCTTCAGCCGTTTGTAACATCTCTTGAATACCTCTACGTGCTTCAGCACCTCTTATCTGTTGATAATACTTGTTTTCAAGAGTGTAAGCGTCTGTTCCGGGAACTCCAGAAAGAACTCCCCCAAAGAAACCACTAGGGTCTCCCATTGGTGTAAAAGCATCTTTTGATTTACCTGTGATAAAATTTTTGGTTTCTTCTAATAAAGCAATTTGTCGTGCAGCTGAGTTAGCCACAGTGAGTCTAGCACCTTTAGTTTTTTCATCATCTTCTGGAGGTGTTATCCTGCTTGTTTCTTTTCCGTCAGTCAGTGTAACCAAGTCATCGCCTTGAAGCCTAACTTCTATTTTAGGAGCCGTAGGTTTTTCAGGAGCATACGTAGGCTCTACCACAACTTTTTTTGTGTCAGGATCAATCAAACGTGCTCCCGAAGAAAGTTGAATAAGGTCTTGTGGCTCTTCAGGGGCGGTATACTCCATAAGTTGTTCAAGAGTCATGTCTCGAATCCTACCAACCGCAGTAGTTGGGTCGTCTGACTGAGCGGCTATTCTATAAGCAACGCCTCGCAAACGTGCACGAGCTTCTTCCTCGTCTCGCTCTTTTGTAGTAGCTTTTCGTTTTTCTTCTATTTGGTCACGCAAAGTACGTGCCGCTGTAGCGTACTCAACAGCCTTGTCTAATTCTCCTCGACCTTGATAAAACGTAGCTAACCCTGCAAGACCCTCAACAGTATTGGGATCAAAACCAGCAAGCTTTGTTTTTTCAGCCTCTTTCTTTTTTTCAGCCCTAATGTTTGCAGGTGCTGCGCCTATGCCTTGTGCAGCCGTTAACAGCCCATCTAAGTAGGAAGGCTGTGTTGCTGCTCGTACAAATTCTCTACCAAATCTAGCCATGATCTTTTCCTTTAAGTGTCTTCACGTCTATCGAAGATGCCGCCTAGAAGCCCTGAACCAGCGGCTCCTATTAAGTTAGCTCTACCCAAGTTAGCACCCAACAGAGCATCAATACCTGAAGCAGTAGCCTCACCAAAGAGTCCTGTACCATACAACTGTGCTTGCTGCTGTTGTGCTGCAGCAGTTTGTCCGGGAGCCAATGCTGCCAGAAGTTGCTGCTGTGGCAGGTAAGAACCAGTAAGAGCACCCATGCCCAGCTGTTGTTGCAACTGTTGTAGTCCTAAGCCACCACTTAAGAGTCCTTGACCTGCAGTCAACGCCTGTAGAGCCTGTTGTTGTCTTGCAGCGTCCAAAGCTTGCTGTTGTTGTGCTAGGTTCGCGCCTAAGCCAGCAAACTGTGCACCAAGGCCAGCTTGTTGAGCCTGAAGCCCACCAGCAACCTGTGCCAACTGAGCGGCTTGACCAGCAGCAGTAGTGGCTCTGCCAAGGCCCTCTGTTTGCAAACGTGACTGAATTTGCTCTGCAGACAGTCCAAGCTGTGCAAGTTGCGTAGCCCTTTGCTGTGCCTGAGATTCCAAAGCAGACTGCGCTTGTTGCGCCTGTAGCCCTGCTCCTGCCAACTGCATTTCACGTCCAAAGCCTTCAGCTTCCATACGAGACTGTACTTGTTCTGCAGACAACCCAAGTTGTGACAATTGATTTGCTCTCTGTTGTGCTTGGGATCGCAACGCTGATTGAGCCTGTGCAGCTTGGATATCTGCTTGACCCAACTGTAACTGTCTACCGAAGCCTTCTGCCTCAAGTTGTGCCTGTACACGTTCTGCGGACAACCCAAGTTGTGACAACTGTGAAGCCCTTTGTTGTGCTTGAGATTGCAACTGACTTGACAAACCAGCCTGCTGTGTAAACATACCACCAAGGGCCTGAGCTTCACCCAAAGCCCTCTGACGTTCTACACCAGCCTGCTGAAGTGCTGCTAAAGACGCTCTGTCTTGCGCCTCTTCTTGGGCTTTAGCTAACGCAAGCTGTTCAGGAGTAGCACCACCAAAGGCTGCTGAACGTACACCAAGACGTCCTTGTGCCGCCAAACGCTCTTCTAAAGCAAGACGCTGACGTTCTTCTTCAGGACGTTGTGTAGCACGTATGCGCTCAAAGACTTCTGCTTCTCGTGCAGCCGTTGGTTGCAACACCTGCTGTGCCGCTTGACCCGCAAGTCCACCGTACTGTTGACGTAAGGCTTCTACGTCAGCAGGAGCAGCAGTTTCAAGACCAGCCATACCTAAACCTAGCCCTCTAGCAGCAAGGTCCCCTGCGCCAGTGCGAACACCGGGAGCAGCGACTCCAGCAAACGTCTGGCTTACGTCAGGAACCATCATACCTCTTTCAGCAGCACCAGCACCCATAAGCTGTCCTGCCAGTCCTCCTGCTGCGGTCCTTACTCCGGGAGCCTGTATACCAGCAAAGGTTTGAGTTACGTCAGGAGCGCCTCCGACTAAACCAGCGCCTCCTAGACCCAAAGCTTGTTGTCCTAGTTGTCCTACAGCAGCGCTAGGTTGTTGTCCCAACATACCACCTACTGCTCCTGCAAACTGTCCACGAAGAAGGTTTAAGTCGGCTGGCTGCATTCCAGCAGCACCCATGAATTGACCACCAAGGCCAAAGGCTTGCTGTGATGCAGCTTGAGTAGGAGCCATGCCAAACGTAGGCTGACCCATTAGTTGCTGCCCTGCGCCTATGGCTCCAAGACCTGCCTGAGTTATCTGAGGCTGTCCTGCAACAGGCTGTCCAAACATTTGACCTGCTTGGCCCGCTAGTTGTTGTTGGATCGCTTGTTCCTGAGGCGACAAGCCTAGTGTAGAACCTTCAGGTCCAGCCCTAAATTGTCCACCAGTAGCCGTAGTTACAGTGTAAGGTCTGAAGGCCGCTTGGCCTATTTGAGTTTCAGCTAGTTCTTGACCTAGTCTTAGTCCTTGACTACCAATGTCGCCAAGGTCTTGATAAGCATCATAAAGAAGACCTGTGCCCGCTGCACCAGCTAAAGCAGTTCCTCCTTGACCCTGTAAAAACTCACCAAGACCTTCAATAATTTGTCGTGGGCTAGGCATTAGTATGTACCTCCGTCAATAGTTCCTGTTGACAGCGTACCCGTAAACGTCAACGCAGGTATTGTCACTGTACCTGTAAAGGTTGGTGAAGCAATGTCTGCTTTTGTAGCGATAGCTGTAGATATAGCGTCAAACTCTGTTTCAAATTCAGCGCCCTTAATGATTTTACCGCTGTCTCCGGAAGGTAGACTGTCTTTAGCGGCAAAGTCAGTAGTCTTTGTATAGTTACTCATAGTACTTTACCCATTAGTGCTAATACGTTAATCTCTTGGAGAGACAAACCTGAACCGTCTATGTCTGCTTCCAAACCTATTGTTATAACTCCACCGCCTCCGGTAGTGTTTATGCCACGGCGTGACGTAAGATCACCACCTGTAAACTCTGCTGTACTGTTGTACTCGTCTTCGTTGTAGTAACCTGTTACTTGATTACCTACTGTAAACTCTGCTGTCTGAAAAAACGTACCAAAGTCATACGCCCACTTAAGAAACATAATGGCACTGTTAGCACCAACAATGGTAGGCCGCAGCTTCTTCAGTATCTTTAGCCTTGAAGGGTCACCAAAGGTCAAACCGGGGCTGTAGTACTTAAAGCGGTACTTCTCACCGTTGTCTCTGTAGCCGCTGTACTGACCAATGCCTTCCGTGTTGCCAATAAGTAACGTACCGTCGTCCTTTCTACCGTAAGCTGTAAAGCCTGTACCGGGCCAGCGTGTTACACGGTAAGCTCCGTTTTCTAATGTTCCTCGAACGTCGAAGCAGAAGGTTGTGTCTTGAGCCGTGAAAGTCAACAAGTAAAAACCTTCTTCTGGGCTGTACACTGAACGAAAGAACTCTGTTTCATTCTGCAGCAAACTAATAATGTCTTTTGAAATAGTGCTTGACAAACTAGTAATAGGCATAGACTTTTCTTGTATTGTCCTACCAAAACTCTTAAGTCCAGTATGTGACAGGAACAACACGTCCGTACCTGTGTACTGCACAGTGTCGCGATCAACACAACCTACTCCTGCTACCGTGTCTGACAACGCCATAGTTGCTGGAGCTTCGGCACCACTGTAAACAACTATGCTGTGTTTACCAAAGATAATCAACAGGCCGTTGTGTGCTGCTAATGCTACAATCTCGTCGTACCCGTCAGGCCAAACTTTAGATATGTCAATAGACCCGCTAGTACCACCAGACCAGTCATGTCCAATCAACAAGTCAGACCAGTACACTGTGGACTTGTCGTTGTTAACATCTGCTGTCCAGAGCCGTCCATAAGCCGCTAGAACCTCATTACCGTACATAGCACTGGTAACACCAGCGGCACCAGAAACGCTACTCAACTTGACTACAGAGCCTCCTGTAGCGTCATAGACCAATGGTTCGTTACTGCGTTGAAAGAAATAAATCTTGTCATTAAAGTTAACCATCTTCCAGTTGTCAGAAGTAATCGTAACTGACGCAGGTGTTTCATCAACAAGTGTTGTAGTACCACTAAGGATCTTGTTGTTACCAACAGAAAATACTGTAGTGTTGCCTGCGTTGTCTTCAAACTCTTTGATTGCTCTAATCTTTGCAGAACCTAGTTCAGTCTTGTTTGTTGTAATGACACTGTAACCTTTGCGTGACGCAATACGACCACGCTTGTCAATCACTGCGTTGTCAGCAATGTCAGCAAACGAAGGGTCTTGAGCCAGTGGGGAATCTTCTGTATTGATTCCTTTGAAAGCTGGTGCAACAAGATTAATGCTTTGTAGTTGTTGAGCCATAGCTACCTCACGGCGTATAGAAGATTACTTCTTCTGGGTGCTTTTGAGCGTCTAGTGCAATAGCGTCAGACAGGTACTTATCAGCAATAGCAAAGTATTCAGGAGCAGAAGTGCCTCCGGTTTCTCCACGTTCACGGGCCAACAGAGCAATAGCCAAATGAATTACAGGCATTGCAGGGATGTCCATTGTGTCGTCATCAGCAGACAAGTCAGCAGCACGTTTGACACAGTTAAAACGAATGGTGTACGCTTTGTCAGGTGTTGGGTAAATGTCGATTTGCGTATCACCACTGCTGTCAACACCGTTGTACGTGTAGTACGTAGGTGCGCCTGTACGTGGGTCTGAGATCAAGTAAGCCTCGTCAAAAAACGTAGCTGTCTTGTACTCCATAAACAAGTTAGCTGTGTCGTTAATTACGTTAAGTGCTTTGATTCTATTCTGGCTTCCTGTTAGTACGTAGTTAAAGACGTCAGCAGTAGTAGTAATTGTTAGAGTAGTCCGAAGTGCTGACCAGTCCCATGCGTCTTCTACCATACGCTTTGCGTCGTTAACAAAGTCACCTACCATTTTACTGTACGTACTAGAAGCAACAGAAGTAACTTCTTCTTCTCGCATCCTTCGCAAGACATTGTTTACTAGGTTTAAATAGGTCATAGTTTTATCCTATGGAATTTCTTGCAAAAAAGTCATCTAGTGTTAGATTAGAAGCTTGATTAGCTGGTTGTGCGCCATACGGAGAAGTAATTAACTGCTGTAGTTGGACCGGAGCATAATCAATGTTAGTTGTGTACGGACTAAACATACCACCACCAGCTAACTGAGGCATTCCTATGCTTGGTAAGTCTACACTAGGTAAGTCTGGTGTTTCTACACT
>Ga0181568_10003532_pt1 | contig 14071 bp, 9 predicted proteins | sample 101ome_20_FD_133758 | JGI IMG/M metagenome (GOLD analysis project Ga0181568, IMG submission 133758) | Coastal salt marsh microbial communities from the Groves Creek Marsh, Skidaway Island, Georgia - 101404AT metaG (megahit assembly) | ecosystem: Environmental > Aquatic > Marine > Intertidal zone... | reverse complement strand
GAAGGTGGCGTGTCTGCTATGAGTGCATTTGATATTGCAAGGGCTGATAGAGAAGCCGAGCTAAATAAAGCTCGTTATGATCGTGAATTTAATTTACTTAGAATTCAACAAGACCAACAAGCAACTTATAATAAAGCCATTGCAGATCTTATGGAAACTCAAGAGTATGAAGACTACGTGCGAGCTCTTCAACAGCAAGTTGACGATGAAACTATAGATAAATCTGATATGGAAGTAGAGCTTATAAGGTGGCTAGATACTAGAGCCGAACAGCTTGGTATTACTTCTCCAAGCAGAAGACAAACAACGGTAAACGGCCGAGAATTTAGTGCCATATAGGATTTAATATGCCTATTTATACTGTACCTTTAGGTGACGGTCAAACAGTAGAAATACTTGGGCCAGAAAACGCAACCGCGGAGGAACTTACTCAAGCGGTTACCCAAATTTCTGCGCAACTAGCCCCGCCAACTGTCGAACGAAAGCCTCCTAATTATAGCTTTGGTACAGCTGCAAGCAAAGCTTTCAGCCGAGGTAAAAAACAAGTAGCTTCTACTTTTGGGGACATTATCCCTGCTATGATTGCAAGCTCTTTAGGCTTTGATGAATACGCTGAAAAACAACTCAAAGAAGCAGAAACAACTCAAAAAATTATTCAACGAAAATATAGACCGCAGTTTGAATCATTCAAAGATGTCAGCGGTCCTATTGAAGCCCTTAAATTTGCGACAGAGACTGTTGCTGAACAAATCCCTAATATTGCAACAACACTTATACCCGGTGGCGCAGGTGGACAACTTGCAAAAGTTGGTGCTGGAAAAATAGCGGCATCAGCACTTGCTAACCGCCAAGCCATAGGTCAAGGTATTGGTGTTTATTTAGGCTCATACTCTCTTAATGCTCCAGAGGTATTTCAAAATGTTTACCAAGAAACAGGCGAACTAGCTACAGGGGCATCACTTATCTTTGGTGCGGCTGCGGCTTCACTCGATGCTATTCTTCCTGCTGCAGTATTAAGAAAAATTACACCTACTCAAAAAGCTGCAATTGGTAAAGCCGTTGTAAAACAATCAGGTATGCGCCCCGGTCTTGCAGAAGTTGTATTTAAAGAAGGACTTAAAGCTGTAGGTGCTGAAGGTTTGACCGAAGGTGCGCAAGAAGCAATTAGTATTAGTGCAGAAAACTTTGTTGCCGGTAACCCACAGATCTTCCAAAGTGAAGATTGGGATCGTATAATGGAGTCATCTGTTCGAGGTGCTATTGCGGGCGGCTTCCTTGGTGGTGCTGCTGCACCGTTCACTCGACCTAGTGTTGAAAAACCTGCAGAGCCTCCACAAGAAGAAACAACTACAACCCTACCTGCTACTGATATAGTAGAAGAATTAGAAACTCAACCACAAGGAGAACTTGATGTTACCAAACCCAAAAGCGATCAAGAGGCTGTCGGAGTCAAGGCTCCTGGAGCTGGCACTCCAGTATCTGTCCAGCCCATCGAAGACACTACCGAAGGAGCTGGAGAACCTATCGGAGAACGATTGGGACCTGATATTACTGATGTATCAGAACCTACAGGAGGAGAGGGAGTCAGCCCTGCTCCACTAACTGCTCAACAATTATGGGATAACCTTAAGACCGACACACCCTACGATACTTTATCTGGGACTACTAAAGATGTTGTTGACATAGCGGCGGAACAAGACTTACTTGATCCTAGCACTAAAGCAGGTAAAGACTCCATTAAAAAAATTAAGGGATTAATTAAACAAGATAAAGAACTCCCGCAACAACTTGAAGCACTAGCTAAAAAAGAACCCAAAGAAGAGGAGGTAGCTACTGTCCCTCCTGTAGAACCCCCTGCTGAACAAGCCCCTGTTGCTCTTGAAGAAACTGCAGAAGAGACATGGGCGGCTATGTCTGACATACCCTTCAAAGACTTAAATACAGAATCCAAAGACATTGTTCGCATGGCCAAGAAAGACAATGTGCTTAATCAAGACGTTGTAGATCAGGTCGAGGCTACTCATGCTAAAAATAAAATTGCTGACAAAATGTCAGAAAAATACAAAGATGCTGAAGGTATTGAAACTACAGGTGCACCTCTTGGTACACAAGAATCTCGTGTAGAACCCGTCGATACGGGCAATACAAGTGAACTGGTGAGCGGCGAACTGACACAAGAATTTGGCCCCAACGTAGGTAGAATGCAAGAGCGTGGACGCTTACAAATTGTAAACAGCGTTGAAGAACTACCCGATACCGTCAAGATGTCAGAGACTGCTAATGGTGCCTTTGATCCTAGTACACAGACTTCATACATTGTCGCTAACCGTGTTCCTGCAGGTCAAGCTAGACGTGTCTTACTCCACGAAGTAGGAGAGCACTATGGACTAGAGAAGATGGTAGGTAAGGACTACATGGCTATTCTTAACAGAGTCAAGTCACTTAAGAATACTAACAAACAAGTCAAAGAAATCTATGATGAAGTAGAGGCGTTGTATCCTGAACTTACACCTGGAAGCAAACCCTTCCTACAAGAAGTCGTAGCTAAACTAGGTGAGCAGGCTCCTAACAATACGATCATGCGTCGACTCATTGGTGCGGTTAAAAACTTCTTGCGTAGACTCGGTCTTTACGACGTCAATAGATTTAGTGATATAGATATTCAAGACATGATTCTAAACTCTCTACGTGCTTCTCTCAAAGAGACCACAGGCAGAGAACAGGTATCAGCTGATGTCAAACAAAGCAGACGAGAAATAAACACCAAGCTTGGCATTAAAGACGAAACTTTAGATAAGATTCTTACTAATTATGGAAACAACGCAGATTACAATTTAAGTGGGGGATGGCTAACTTACATGGCCCCAGAAGACTTTTTAAAATTAACTACTACTGATTTAGCCGAAATAGAAAGGATAAGAGGGGAAGTAGCTCAAGGTGAAGGAGCAACATCAGTCAAGCCATTAGAGTCTGAAGGTAAATTTGATCCAAAATATATGGAAGTATCTGAACTTTTAGTAACTGATTTTGATACGCGCCCTCCTACACCCGAAGATAACGTAGAAAAACGTTTTATGACAGGCTATGCAAAAGTTGTAGACTTTGTGCCTAGGACAGTAACCGTTAGATCTCATGAAGGGCGTCATCGTGCTGTTATGGCTATCAATGCAGGCATTGAAGAAATACCTGTAGTTATTAAAAGTAATGATAGTAAATTAGTGCGCCCTGTCATAGATAGTATTTTAATGGAAGGACAGGGAGATAACGGAGTAGTTATTCTACACCGCAGTACAATGGTTCCAACAAGTAGAAACAATAGACTTTTACTTGAAACAATGACTAAAAATACCGACATTCAGTTCTCTAAAAATAATCCTCCAGGCGGATACCAACCCCTACAATACTCTAAGAACTTTGGCTTTGCTGATAGCGTTATTGAAAAAATGCCTCTGCCTAACAAAGATTATATCCAAGGCGTATGGGATAAAATCTTACAACTACCTACAACAGTAAGAAAAACTTGGATGGGCGTATTAGGATTGCAAGCAATGGCAGACTTATATGGTAAGTTCTTGCCCAGTATTCAAAAATTAATAAACGTATTAGAACAGCGTGCGGCTAATGTTGAGACCACACGTGGTGAAGTCGATGTACTTGGTAATTTAGGTATGGACATCATTCAAGGCAAAGAGCGTAAGCTCATGAAATATAATGCAAAAGAAGTGAAGCTTACTTTAAATAAAGACGGTAGTGTTGCTATGAATGACCAGACTACTAAAGTTAAATACACTGATAAGCAATTACAAGATTGGGAAACAACCGTCTATGAACTATCAAGGCAAAACATTGATCCTCGAGACCAAGGCATTAAAAATCAAGCCGAGCCTCTCGTAGAAAAATTTAGACGCTTACCTGCAGAACTACAGGCTTTAGCTATTGCGTTCACTACAAAATATGAGCAGTATGGTGATAGCCTTATTAAAGCATTTGTTAAAAACGTAGGAACTGACCCTGCTGCACAAGCACAAGCCAACATTGTTATTAAAGAATTTCAAAACAATCGCCTTAAATTTTATCACCCATTTAGGCGACAAGGGGATTATCGCCTTGAATACATTTCAAAAGCGGACTTACAAAACTATGAAGCCTCGATTGAAAATGTGACAGACGAAAAAGTATTAGCTGAAGCTGAACGTGCTTATCAACAATTAAAAACAGTTAAACGTTTTGAAACTAAAAATGAATATCTGCGTGCTCTACAAGAACTACAAGCTAATGATACTTTAGAACTACTAAACGGTGGTGTAGACCCTGTATCTCAACGCGGTGATATGACTGTGGGTGCTGTTCAAGTAATGGACAAAGTGCTTGCAGTATTAAGTAAAAAAGATGCTACAACCAACGAACAAAAAGTTGATCCTAAAACAGTCGAACAAGTCAGACAGATATTCTTGGATTTATTGCCTGCTCAATCTATTAAACAACAGACTCGTCGAAGAGTAGGTACTAAAGGTGAGATTCAAGACCTTGTAGGGGGCTTTATTGATCTAGGTGCTAGGATGGCTACACAAATTGCTAACTTAGATTACATTCCACAAATTGATCAAACCATCAATGAAATTAAACAGGAACGCGCAGTTGCTAGAGAAGCTACGTTAGCTGATACTACAATGACTAATGAGCAGAAAACCAGATTAGATGAGTCGCTTGCTTATGCAGTGGAAGAAATCTCAGGGCCTGCCGCTCGAAGCTTTTTCCATAACCCTGTAGCAGGACCTATATCATCACGCTTCGCTTATTTAAGCTACATGACAACTATTGCTGGTAACGTGTCTTCAGCTATCGTTAACGCATCGCAGTTAGCTATTATTGTTTATCCTGCTCTTGTTGCTAAATATGGATTTACTTCTGCAAACAAAGCTATCGGTCAAGCATTTAGATATTACTTTGGGGGCGGTAAAGATAGCAACCGAGGCTTCTTGCCCGATCATTCTTTCGGTATGAAGAACGGCAAACTTAATGAGGCTCTACCAAACGATATTAAACAACTCTATGAACAAGGTATACGCAATACTGTATTTAGACGTGGCGTAGGTTATGAATTAACTGAAATGCGTAAGACGAACGCTAAAGACTTTATAGGTATGAAAGCTAAGTTTGATGCAGTGATGGGCTGGATGTTCCAAAATACAGAACGTATGAACCGTGAAGTAACTTACTTAGCAGGCTACCTAGCTGCTAAAGAAAAAGGAGATAGTTTTGTAGACGCAGAAGCCTATGCACGAGATCTAACTCGACGCTCTCATGGTACTGCGCTGCCCGAAGTAGGCCCTAGATATTTCCAAACAGGTTTTGGTAAAGTGATGTTTACCTTCAAACGCTACGGCCACGCTATGATGCATCTTCTAATTAAAGGTATGTATGATGCTTATAAAGGTGAATCTAAAGAAGTGCGTAGTGTGGCTCGTAAACAAATACTAGGTATCTACGGTGCGGCATTTACATTTGCAGGGCTACAAGGTGTACCTTTATATGGTGCTACGCAAGTTGTAGCAGAATCACTCTACGCTTTACTAGGAGATGACGATGAGCCATTTGACTTTGAAGAATCTACTCGAGAAATCTTTGGTGATATAGGTTATCGTGGGCCCCTTAATAAAATACTCAACTTAGACATCGCATCTAGAACCGGCTTTGCTAACTTAATATGGCGTGAAGATCCACGTCGTGTATCTGAAGTAGGTGTATTACAATACGCTGCAGAACAAACATTAGGCCCCTCATTCTCATACTTCTTAAGTGTTAACCGAGGTCTAGGTGATATGAGCAACGGCAACATGTATCGTGGTTTAGAACAAATGTTACCTGCGTTCTTACGTAATCCTATGAAAGCCGTTCGTTATGGTACAGAGGGAGCACTTACAAGAAAAGGCGCAGAGCTGACAGAACTCAACGGACTCGACGCTTTCCTACAAGTATTCGGCTTTACCAATGAAGACTTATCATTACAGTATGCACGCAATCAATCTATGAAAGCTGCAGAAAGATCATTCAATGCTCGCCGTTCAGGATTGCTCACAGCTCATTTCTTAGCTAGACAAAATGGTGATATGGAGATGCTTCGAGAAATTGACGGTAAAATATCTGACTTTAACAGAAGCACATTAGGTAGATCTAATCCAATTACGAGCGATACATTAACTCGTTCATTTAGAGAACGCCTACGTTCTATTGAAGAAAGCACCAACGGTATCACTTTATCTAAGCGTACCGCTGATGTTATTAAGAAAGAATATGGTAGTTAATCAACCCGCCACGTTCTAACACCCATCAATTTATCTTCTACAACTACTTGTGTTTTAACTCGAACGCCTGCCTTTTTAGCTCCACGCTCAAGAGAAAATATTAACGGGCCTGTCTGTATAGACGGGATAAAAAAGCTGTCCCCCACTTGCATTGAATCAAAGGGGAACAACCACTCAATTTCCTTGTGCAACTTCATTTGTTGTTGGAGTGTTTAGTTTCACGCCTAGCGTGCTGAGTTTAATTGCATAGACTGAGGTTGCAGATTTAGTAACATCTTTCCATCCTGCATTCATACGCTGTTTAACACCGGCACCGGCTTTGACATCAACTCCTTTTTGTTGCATTTGATAGACAAACTCTTTTGTACTGATAGGTAGTTCACTTAAGTATGTATCAAATTCTTTTTTAGATATATACATAAAGTCTTTATCGTGGTCTACACGCACGCTGATTTGTCTGTAGGGTTCTAAAATAATCTTCTCATCTTTGAAGGCAAGGATCTTATCAAAGTTAGCATCAAGGTAATCTTGTAGAACCGCTTCGTAATCTACATCGTTGACCTTCACAACTTCGTCTCTAATTGTAATCATTTCGCCTATAATAAATTTATAGATGCGATCTAAATCAATCTGCAGGATACCTGCGTTATTTACAATCTCGCCTGCAGTCATAGTCACTGCCATAAGATTTTCATAGAATCGATAGGCTGTATCATTACCAAAGTCTTGAACAAAACGAGTTTCCCATTTAGCTAGGTTTTCTTTAATCTCAGTTGCTTTGCCAAACTTATACACGGCTTTTACAAACTCAGGTCCTGCCCAACCATAATGACTGTTGAACTCATCAAAGATTTCTTTACCTAGTCTTGCGTCGTCCATAAACGCTTTAGGCTTACGCACAGGAAACTCGATCAATCTAGCGGCCTCACCATTAGGGTTAGAGCGGATTGTTTTAAGTTTGTCATAGATACTATGATTTGATGTCATGATAGCAATCAAAGATGAAGGGGCTTCATAATCGCGTTCAGCATTTGTTGATGCTTGCATTTTAAGTTTTGCTTTACCTTGTGAGACAGCTAAAATAAAGTCTGATAATAGATAAGGGTTCTTATTACCTACTTCATCAAAGCCAAAGGGTAGATTGTGTAGTGTTAAGAAACGACCTTGTAGGGCATTGGATGTGGCGTTCATAACAGATAAATCTTTTGGTTTGCCCCATATACTTAAAGCGCCATACAATGCTCCTGTCTTAGCTGCACCGGATTCCCCAGTCAAGGAGATAGCTACGCCTGTTGTTGATGAGTAATCCATCAAGATGGACCCGAAACCACACAACAATGTAAACATGTGCATCTCAAGGCCATGCTGATTGAGTTTCTGTGCGGCAATCTTCCAGTCTTCAAAAGTACCACTCTTAGTCAAGAAAGGTGCAACGGCTTGAGCGATTGACGAAATAGGAGTTGGTTTCTCTTTTCCATCTTTTGTAATTTCTGTGTTACCTACAACAAAAGAAGTCTTATCTATATTCCAACCCATCTGATCATACATAACGTCATACTTGCTTTTCTTCTGCATATCTTTTGCGTAGTCAATAAAATATCTCATAATTAATTCCTCTTGTTTTGCAGATTCATAGTAAACGCCCTCGCTTGTAAGAGCCTTTCTTAAATCCGATTTTTCATAGACTGTAGTCATAGGTAATATAAATTCTTGCATGCCGTCATGGGGGTGCCAAGCATTCACAACAATGCAGTTACCCTCTGCTGAACTACGCACATGTCGAACTACTTTTAGTGTATATTCATAGATGATTAAGTCTTCTGTAAATGTAGCTCCGCCTTTGTCTGTCATGGTGACAGTCTTAAACGTGCCTCCGTTTTTACCCCCAACCCAGTATCCCCGCTTTTCAAGAGAAGCAGGTAGTCCATGAACCAGTTTAGTGGATTTTTCTACAACCTCTCCCTCTACTGATTTTACTTCGTACTCGTCATCATCAGATGTGGGTGCTTTGATAGGGAATCTATGTAGTTGAATAGGAGTAGTAATTCTTTCCCAATGTGGACATTCTGTACAAACATTAGGATTATGGTCGTTAAAGTCTTTACAGGTATGTGGTTTGCCTGCAGTGCTTAACGCTTTTTGTTCTGTTTCATTATAGTCGTACTTACTATAAGGTTTAGATATTGTATGAATAACTTCATCCCGGTCTGCGCAGTTTTGTGCTAATGACAGCACGCGCCACCATATAGGCTCAGGACAATTCTTAACATTATCTATATAGTATTTAACTTGAGCACAACCGCGTTCTCCTCCCTTTGTACTTTCTATAAGTAAGGGTTTAAAACGATTCTCAAAGTTTGCAAACTTAGCCTCTTTATCGTCAGAAGACATAGGTACTTTCTTCATAATATCTTCTAGCGGAATTTCTACATGATCGAGTGCACCTTTAATTTTTTCTAACTCATAAACTGGAGCGTCTTTAATAATCAGTGTAGGCCGTGGAGGTGTTTGTTTGTAATTCTTAGTATTAGGACAGCGTAGTAGTCGAGCAGAGTCCGCTGTAATTGCAGGGTCTATTTTCAAACCTTTTGATAAGCATAGGCTTTTTAACTGCTCTGCAAACGGCTTCCATACTTCCCTTGTGATTTGTTTCGATAAGAACCAATATGCATGTATGCCTACACCACTATTAACGATAGCGGGTACAGGTAATTTACATTCAGTAATAAACTCCATCAAAGCGGTTAGTGCTTCTTTTTGCGATTGGTATTCTTTATTCTCTCCTACATCTAAGTCAACATAAAAAGATTTAATATACCTAGATTCAGAAGCTTCTCGCTTTTCAATATTGAAAGTACTCATTGCAATAAATACATTGAATTCTTTTTCTTTATATTTATCTATGAGATCAAGAGCTTCATCTAGGGTTGTGACATAGTCATGAGGAAAGGGCTTTGAATTCGGAACGTTGTAAGCAACGCAAAAATAACCTTCGTTTGGGAGGGCTTTTTGATAAAATTCTTTAAGCATTATCTATATATCTTTCTCTCTTAAGGTGTTAGAAAATGCTCCTGAGTCTCTATAAGTCTCTATTAGTCTAGATTATAAAAACCTTGGGAGCACTCTCTATTGTACACGTTTTGGATTTTTGATCAACTAATTTTAGGGATAATTCTATCCTCTAAAAATGCCTTAGCATGTTTTGGGTGCGCGATAGGTAAACCCGAAGTTTTATTTTCAAATTCTTCTATCCACGCATCGTTCAACGCTTTCAAAAAATGTTTAATTTTAATTGCGTTTTTATCCCGTATGGCTCCTCCTCTGAACCACGTATGAACTGTCATACGAGATACCCCAAATACCTTAGCCACCTCTATGATAGGTAGGTCGGCATGGACACACGCTTTAGCTAATTTAACCCCTAATCTTTCGTTGTCTGCTTTCCTTAATTCAATGAGAAAGGATTGGCTATATTTTTTAGGCATGGCTTATCCTTGTGACCATTGATTAATAATGTCAGACAGGTCATCTGCAGCTTGAACAGGAGGTTTAGTATCTGCTCTTACTTCAGGTTCTGCTGACGCAGTTTCAACTTCAGCTTGTGGTTGATCAAAAGTTTCTGCGCTGTCTGCAGAGTCTTGATGCACATAACCGGACTCTTCTTCAAATCCAAATCGGCTTGCCCCTTGTGTACCATCTACATACTGAATAACTTGCACTGCGCGTAGACGTAATGCTACACCGGCACCAATTAAACTTGTATAGTAGGGGGCAATCGTGCCTGCTACTTTTATTTCAGATCCACCCCAAATGTTACTGTTGATCATAGGGATACCCTTTGCGTCAAAGATAGCAGGTTTATACGCGGCCTTTGATTTAAACTTAAGGATGATATTGCCTGTTGGTTGACCGGCTTCATCTTTCTCTTCAGCCCAAGGTGGTGGAGCTTTCTTAACTTCATTACCTTTAGCTTTCTTTGTTTCCTTTGAAATGTTTTCTGCATACACTTCATTGATTTGTTTTAGGATTGGCAAAGCTTCTTCTTTTCCTAGAATTAGATTGACTTTGTACTCTCCCTCCTCAGAAAATTTAGTATCCGGTTTAGATAACCAAGGATACTGTGCGAGACCTTTCGGTGTCGTAAATGCTACATTTGTTTGCGCCATATAATTTCTCCTTATTTAGCGGTTGGTTTACGTACAGTTATTTTGAACTCTCTCATAGTGCTGATGCCTGGAGGGAGTCCCTCTTCTTTGTGGGTTCCGACATACTCTTTAAAGTTAGTCTGACTTATGCGTTGCTGTAATAACTCAAGGGCTTGGTTCTCAAGAACAAACTTCTTAAAGTTATCCCAGTCACCACATACGTAGTTTTCTTTTAAAGTTTTAATAATCGTACCACTGTCGGTGCGTAGTGTTTCAGCACCAATATCATTACAAGTATTTAACATAGCTTCCTCTAAGCGATCCATCTGCTCTTTGAAAACACTGTCTTCTTGCTCATATTTTCTAGCTAGCTTCTCTCGTTGTAATCTTAATGCGAGATAGGCTTTGACTAGAGAATCTGCTTTAATTTCACTCATCTTCAATGACCTCTCTATATAAATCAACTAACTGTGTATGCGCATCTACCTTACCCTGTAGCATGGCATACAGCCTTTTTTCAACGTCTGAACCTTGCAGGTGAACTACTGTCATTTTGTTCTTTTGCCCTACACGATCAATACGAGCAACACATTGTAAATAAACTTCAACGCTTAAAACAGGCGACCAAAAGACAACCGTGTCTGCCCTAGTTAAAGTTACACCATGTGATGCTGACTGAGGTTGTATAACAAGAACCCTCGGGTCATCAGCCGTTTGAAACTCTTTAATAATGCGTGTGCGATTAGTAGCACTTACATCGCCATTAATAATATCGTTTGTAATACCCTGTTTATTTAAATGTTTAGAAACAATATCTATCGTGTGTCTAAAGGGTACAAAGATAAGTATCTTATGTTCTGTTTGGTCTATCACTTCTTGTAATGCTTTAAGTCGTGGCGTAATATCAAAGTCTACAACTTTTTTATCGTCAGTGTAGACTGCGCCACCCGAGATTTGTAAGAGTTTGCTCATGTTAGCTGCGGCGTTCACCGAGGTAATCTCTTGACCTGCGGCTTCAATCAAGAACTCTTTCTTCAATTCTTTATAAAACTTCTCTACTTGTTTTGATAGTGGAACCTCTCGTGTCTGATACATAACTTCGGGTAGATCAAGACAATCATTTTTAGCAAACCGAATCGCCGGTTGTAATACTTGAAATACTTTAGCCTTGCTATCCGTTTTAGGTAGCCACTTAAATCGTGTGACTTGGAACATAACCATGTCGCGCCACGCTGATGAAAATTTAGGCACTCGATGTGGGCAGATTAAACGTGCAAGGCCATAAGCGTCTATTGGTGATTGTGATGCCGGTGTTCCTGTCAACATCCACAGTCTTGTTGTAGGCTCTAGAATATTATTAAGTGTTTTCCAACGGGTTGTCGAAACAGACTTGTATGCGTTAGCCTCATCAACAACAATCAAATCAAACTTAGCTTTTTTAATATCATCTTTGACAATAGCAACACCATCATAGTTAATAATAACAAACTCATATTGAGGATTATTAATAACGGCTCTACGATCATCAGGTCTACCATAAGCAACTCCCGGTATTCTATGAATACATGTATTGTAAATATCGTTTTTCCAGGCCGAAGTCATGATTGAAAGTGGACATATAACCAATACTCGCTTGATTTTGCCCTCATTCATCAAGTAATCAGAAGCCCATAGCACTGATGAAGTCTTGCCTGTGCCCGCCTCATTAAAACAAAAAGCACGAGGGCTGATCGATAAAAACTCAGAGGTTACTTTTTGATGCTCGAATGGGTGAAAACGTCCTGTCCATTTATAGTCGCGGATAATAGGTGAGGGCACCGGTTTCTTGAATCGAAACAATGAGTTAAGTTTAGTCACTTCATCAAGCCCCCAATTTACAAGGACTTCTGATGACCCCTCTTGACTAGAAATAATTTTAGATTTTGTTATTTCTTCTGTAATTTTTTTAGCGTTAGCAGGCAACACAGTTAATTGCAACGCATGATTATCAATAATCTTCATACCTCTCCTATAAAGATTAAAGTTTACTTTATAACTTCTAACTGGTCAAGTATTATTTGATTTATTTCTTAGATTTCTTTCGTTCACGTTTACTTGTTTCTGATACAAGCTTACCACTTGATGAACGTCTGAATGAACGGTTTTTAGATTTAGACTGAATAGTCACGCCGTGTTTGTTAGAGCCCCCTTTGGAAAAGGCTTTACGGTGTGATACATCTTTTCCTTCCCGCGCATCTGCTTTACCATTACCGTTTTTATCAGGCAATTTTTTATCTAGTGCACGACGAGCACGCTGGCGCTCCATGCGTTTTTCATGCTCACCCCTTGCGAGCTGCTGTTTGTACTCTTTCTTGTGAGGTCTTTTTTTGTTGACGTATGGCATTTTCTGTCACCTTTTTACACCAATTAATAAACTGTTCTACTTCCATGTTTCCTCGGAACGAATTAATCGCCCTACATACTATCTGTATGTTATCGTAATTATACTCTTTTCCCGCATTAATTCTATCGATACTTGCGTTGGTCAGTATGATTTCTCCCCGCTTATGGTAGCAAGTAAGCTCGATTCCGGACAATGCACATCGATAGTTTTGTGCTGCTGTTTTGCCTATTAATTCAGCAACTGTTAAGGAGTGATCCTTTTTAGTAGACAGAATGTGTTTATAATATTTATCCCAGTTATGATTGTCTCTTTCGTACCGTTGATTAACTCGGTAAATGTTATTACATTGAGGAGAACAATTTATGTGTTTAGGGTGGTTTGTCTCGAAGGGCGTATTACATGTAATACAAACTTTTCTAAACATTCTACTTCCTAGGTTTATAAAACTCGCAAGTATCAACCGGACACCATCCACACAGAGGCGTAGGGTTGGGTGTCCATACATCATCTTTATAGGACAGCGCTAGCCTATCTAATGTCTGTTCAAACTTCTTCCAAGATTGATAGATAGTTTCTCGGTCATATTTTTCCTGCACAAAACTATTCTTTAATATAAAAAGTAATCCTGCTTTAATATGATTAATCTCAGGAAAATGTGCAAACAACATTAAGGCCATGAGTCTTAACTGTTTAGGATCAGGATACTTATTACTCCCGGTCTTGTAGTCTACGACGTAGGCGTTCTCTCCGTCAATAATAACTAAATCAGCAATACCTCGAACCCAACGTTTCTCGTCTTCGAAGTCGCAAGGCTTCAAGTTTTTATCTAGTGCCATCTTATATTCAGGAAGTTTTTCGCCCGGTATAGCAATCAACGTATCCACTACTTTTTGAAAGCGCTGATAGTTTTTAGCTAAAGGTTTGTTTTCTTTTACATACAGTTCTAAAGCTTCATGCACTTCAGTTCCGTATAACATCTGAGGTGTCGGTTCAATCTTATAATTTTCCAACACTCGCATTTGATGATATTTTCTTGGGCAGTTCTCATACTCTTTTAGGGAGGAGTAACTCCAAGTAAAATCGGTCAATGTCCTTGTCCTCTGTAGTTTTTAAATGAACGCTTCTTGTGTTTGTTCATGGTCTGTCGTTTGACTTTGCCACCTTGACTTGTGCGTTTGTGAACTTTGACGTGAGGCTTACGTCCTCCTACGGATTGTTTAACTTTAGCCATTAGTGTG
>Ga0181568_10003529_pt1 | contig 14075 bp, 23 predicted proteins | sample 101ome_20_FD_133758 | JGI IMG/M metagenome (GOLD analysis project Ga0181568, IMG submission 133758) | Coastal salt marsh microbial communities from the Groves Creek Marsh, Skidaway Island, Georgia - 101404AT metaG (megahit assembly) | ecosystem: Environmental > Aquatic > Marine > Intertidal... | reverse complement strand
CTCTTCTCGAGCTTCTCGATGCGTTCGATTACTTCAGTCAGATCAACCTCAGCCTTATCCTCTGGTGGGCTCTCTGATGAAGCAACGAAGTCATGCAATGCAGTTAGCAAGTTAACCTCTACCCGAGATGTACTACCTTTCCATTCAGGCGGTGATAGTTTTGGCTCTGCATGAGGACCAAGGTAGTCCGATGGATCACACTCCTGTGTCTTGCCCAGGTCTGGCTCAATGTTCACCTCCTTTGCTTCTCGGCTGTCCATCTCCTCAACCTGTTCAGCTATTGCTGCCTTGATTTCCTCAACTACTTCATCCTCTTCGACCACTTCAGTCTCAGCGAGAGCAGTGATGTCATCAACTTGTGGCTCAGCCACAACAACCTCAGCTTGACCACCATCAAGTAGCTCAAGCTTTGGTACCCATTGATTGACCAAGTGCCAACGCACGACATTCTTAGCGGTGTTGGGTTGAAGGCCGACATCCTTGCCGTTGGGTATCTTCTTGTCATCCGTGAAGAATGTCATGGGATTAGCCTCAAACTCCTTGTTCACCGTAGTGATCAAGTCATTCATTGCACTGGTTAGTTTATCTCCAAGCTTTGTTTTGAGTGGTGAGTACCACGCTTGGAATGATTTCATGTCATTGATTTCAGGCATTTGTTACCTCCTTTTTTGAGTTTACTGCCGCTTTGTACTTAGCGATTTGCTTCAGTGCAGACCGCACCGACCCTTGTGATGTAGTAGCGGCAACTTTAGCTACATTGGCCGGTACGCCCGTCAGCTTGATTAGGCTTTGTGTTAGCTCATCAATCTGTGGGTTAGTTATGTGGTAGGGCATGAACCGCTCCGCAAATCTAGGCTCAAGGTATTGCTCTTGCTCAGACTTACTTAGCTTGTCCACTACTACCTTGGTCTCCATGTTCTTGTTTGTAGTTACGAACACGCAGAAGTGATCAGGCAGATAGTCCTCGATCCAATCGAGTAGCATCTCCTGTAAGTGCTTTTGCATCTTGTCCACCTCATTGATAACAAGCGCGCGACATTTGCCATACATTGGCAGATACCTGCACTCCTCAATTAAAGTAGACAGGGTTGCTTCCTTGATGCTTCTACCTGAATACTCAGGTCCGTGCCTCAGATTGAAGTCTGAGTCCACCCATTGACGGGCGAGCATCATTGCAATAGATGTCTTACCTACACCAGGATCACCAGAGAAAGCAAAAGACCCCGTGGATTCTTGACCCACGAGGTCTTTCATTTCGGAGAGCTGTTGTGCCACTCCCCGATATGTGGCTTGCGCCTTGCTTCCTATGATCTGATCCGGTGATTCAAGTGACCACCGTGCCCAGTTCATTGTTTCTGTAGCAACTGAAGCACTTTGTAGCGATCAGTTTTGGGCGGTATTACTATTGGCTCAAAGTTTAGTTCAACATTGAGCATAGGCATAGACATGATGCACTCTTGAGGGTAATCATCGACCACATGGAACATGAAGTACCCGAACTCAGCGTCCTGATCTATGCCCAGATGAACAAAGCCAAATGCTCTTGGGTTAGTGTCAGTGGGCTTAGCACACATCCACCATGTGAAGTTGCCACATGTGAATTTCATGTACGCTCTAGTGGGATATTCCTCCTCATCATCAATGCTAGGCATCGCTTCCCATCTATTTGCTAGGGTGGTTAGTGTCTTAATGAAATACTCAGATTCCTCACCATTAATGTTCTCCGCCATAACTGCGGCTTGCATGGGTGGTAAGAATGGTTTGCACCTCTTACCTAGTTCCTCGTACTGCTGTGCGAATCCAGTCAGGGGAACTACTCCTTTCTTGACTAGCTTCATGTGACAACTACGAAAGTCGTCCACTTCATACACATCATTGGTGCATGGATTTGTGAATTGAAACGGCATTGTTTATTCCTCCTAATATTTCGAGGTCCACCGGGTTTTCTATATGGTACCCTGTGGGACTCTTGGTTACTAATTTTACTTCCTTGCCGAACTCGACGCGGATAGCATACGATCCGTTAATATCAACTACCTTAATATGAGTAGGTAACATGTTACGGCTTTGTGCCAGGTTAAGTACCCCATTGATCTGAGCAGTATTTACCCTTTCATCCTTGCGAATGATTGTAGGTACATCCAGTCGATCAACCGGCATTATTACTGGTGGTTCAACGGGACGCATAGCATCCTTAACCATGTGATCGATGTGTGTATTTATATCCCCCGCATCATAGGGATCTAGTTTCTTGGACATATATCCTCCTTTGTTACTATTTATTTCGTGTTACATTTGTAACACAAATTGTTACTTCCATCTTAGCTTTTCCCACTCACCAATGTTACGCACCTGAGTCTTACCGACCTCATGTGGCTCGATGTAGTGTATATCGTAGAGATGAAACTGGTTCTTCATGACTATACCTTCATACCAACTGAATGGAGATATTGGATTGGTTGCGATCTGCACAGCTTTACGCACATCATCTTGGTAGTCCTTTGTGATCTCAAACTTGGATGGCATCACCCGTCTGTTTACAAACACAGGATCATAATCGAATAGACCACCTGCACTGCCATCAAGTGTGATGAATTGGAGCATATTGTCCTGCTCCAACCATTCCTTGCGGTGTACATAAGACCATTTGGCCACGATGTCATGAATGACTGCCCTGCCTTTGAATCCAGGATACCTGTCGTCCGTGAACAGACCTAGGTCATACCCGATATACCCACCTGGCTTAGCACCGAAACTATCCTTGATATGGTCAGACCATACCACCATATAACATCGCATCTCATCAAGCTTACCCTCAACCCACATGCCTGGAAGGAGTGGGCTATCCCAATGACCAACCGGATGGGTGAGAGACTGTAGTATATCTTCCCTTGGAAGAACAGGCACAGACCTCATCCTAGGCATCCATATAGGCTTAGGTTCTACACGACGAACAACATTAGCAAAGCACCGCCATGATTCATCTGGCTCAAACATACCAGTATCCTGGCCGAATATGTGGCAGTTCAGTTGTGATAGTTTTTGTGCGATAGGACGCAAGAAGTCATCACCAACCTTTGTGATTGGCTGACCCTTGCGATTCCATGCGTAGTATAGCTCACTCATTATCTTTCCTCCTTAATTTTGCATATTGTTTGTCTATATCGAGAGCCTTCCATGGGCATGTGTAGGTGTATAATGCCCGAAACCGACGATATTCGTAATGCCAATGCATACCAAACACAGACTCACGATCGTCGGAATCTTCATTAAGCTTTATGGCATCGTAGTCTGGCACACGCTTAATGGATGGTTGAGTCCCATCATGCGGATCAAGCGCGTACATGAAGTTACTCCTTGGGTGCATAGCCAGAAACTCCTCCTTAGTGAATGTACGGCTTGGCGTACCATCAAGGGGCGGTAACCATGTGCTACAATTATTATGATTTTTAGGAGACCAATGATCACGCTTCATGTGCATATGCTCCTTCCTTGATTGGGTGACCTGATACCACGCTCCTTGTACTTCTGTTGCAGAGCAGGTCTATGTTCTACGGCGGTCTCATGCACTGGGAGATTGTAGTCAGTTGATCTGATTACACGACTCACATTAGCAGACCATGTATCGTCCTCCTTGCACAGAGCTTCGTATCTCCTATGCGCATCAGGTAGATGCTCGAAGACCTCGTAGTGGTCGGTATAATCTGTTACATCGTTTATACCTGAAGCACCTTCCTTCACATATGTTACTAGGAATGTATGTTCACTCATATCGATCCGTGCCCCCTTGGGTTCATTTTCATAGGCGTTTGGAAGTTACTTGATGCCGTTCTTGGCTTCTTATCCTTCTCTGGGCCGATGATTTCTACACGCACAGAAGCGCCATTGTAATAGTAATCAATCCTGCCGCCACGCCTCAACTGGGTGACATCATCTTTGGATAGTTGTATTGGTATATGTTTCATTAGTTGCCCTCCTGTTTTCTCATAGCTTCCTCCATCTTAGCAGTAAGCAATGCCATCAAATGGAAGACTGCCTGTCTATCCTTATGGAGTTGAGATGGCGACATGCCGTATGTTAATCTGTTCATGTGCATGTCCTCCATCCTTTGTCATCATGCAAGAGGCCACCATTGTAGGAGAATACATAACCCATGCGTTCGTCTTCGGGTAGTTCCATGTTCTTAGTATAGTCATAAGGCATCATGAACTTCTTAGTCATCTCCCAATTTACACCAGGGTATGGATACCATGCAGAGGCAGACTCATTATACCGATTGTGGGACCATTTAGTAACAGCCTCCTTTGTATCTAAATGACGGCGGAGTACATACCGTTGGAACGCAAAATCATAACGATCATCACGCGTAAGGTAGTACACAACATCTCTCTCCCGTTGCGAGTGCCACACTTGGAATGTATTGAGCAAGCTATGAGTATGATCCCATGGCAAGCCACGACCTCTTCCATTAGGTGGGTCATCCTCTCCCCAGCCTGCGCCATTGAGTACAGCTTCAGAGATACCAGTCATTATTAGTTTAGCACCCTCGTCCAAGAATATATTGGTGTATGGACTAAGTGTTGAGTCATACGCATACAAGCCACGAGCATGATTCTCGAACCATTTCCTTCTGCTCGTCTCGTCAGCTAGTGCGACCTTTTCCATTACTGTTTCACTCATTGGTTCAGATGCTCCTCATATTTCTTGGTGAACAATTCAGCACAACCAACCCATGCAACTGGGGACAGTGCTGAGTGCTTGTTCTGCTTGATATACTCATCCTTATGCTCGAGCAAGGTTTCACAGTACTTCTTCACTCCTTCCAGAATGAACGCTTGCATTAAAGGAGTATGGAATTTCATCAGGCCACTGACAAACTCCACATTGTCAACTCTTGCTAACAAGCGATCGCCTTCAACCCTGCCCATTTTTATTCCTCCTAGCTTCTGCGATTGCCATACCAATAGAGGTACCAAACGCTTTAGTGCGTCTGCTACCCCTGACCTCCACCTCGATGCAAGGCTGAACCTTGCGTGGTTTGCGTTGTTTATGTACACGACGCTCAACAGCGAGCTTCATGCGTTTCTTAGCTTTTGATTTACTCATAGCTTGGGGTCTCCAGCCCTTGTGTTGTTGTTAGCACCCCTGGGGATAACCCTTGCGGTGCGTAGATTTGGGAGTCACATCCTCCTCGGAGGGAGGTTCGTTGGACTCAAAGACTAGGTTAACGAATTGCTTACCCACTTGTTGCTGGGTAACACGACGATACTTTGCCTCACCCTTAACTAAGGATTGAGCAAAGTTGTAAGCTTTATTGGCACGCTTACCCCTTCTCGTTCTGCCCATTGAGTTTAGCTGCTACTTCGCAGGGTGCCAGGTTACTAAAGATACAGTATGTACCATAGCCAGCATTGCCGACTACCCATACCTTTGACTTAGTGGCTGGACCCATGATGCAGTCCTCGATCGAGGTGACATACCTGGGATTGACCCATTGATTTTGGTTACCGATTTGTACAAGCATGACTTATCCTTTCTTCCGGAAGCCTTGCGCCTTCATTGCTTTGATTTTAGCTTTCGCCTGACGCATAAGTGGTGATGGATTGTAACCCATTTGAACCAGCTTGATTCCGTTAGTGCGACGACGGGAGCCAAATGCTCCCTTGTTGTGAGACTTAGTTTTATTACTCATTTTGTTATTGGTTGGTTGTTGTCGATGATAGCTTTCGCTATAGAAAATGACTGTTGCCCACACCATGATCAGAAGTTTGCACCTACATAGTGCGGGCTTACGGGACAGTGGCTCCGTTATGCACCTTGTTTGTTTGGGGTAACTACTCCCATTTGTGACTCTGCTCTAGCCTGGGGTTAGCAGGCACTACTATCGTCAAGCAGTTTGGTACATAAAGGCGGGGGCACCCAACCCCCTAACTGTACTTGTGTTTACATGATTCCTCCTTGTTGAGGTTATTGGATGTGAAATGGGTCACCCACACTACATAGTGTAGTGCGAGTGACTGCACCCACGATGAACTCATCCATCGCTTTGTGGGGTGCGACGGGCGTGTAACACTACCCGTGGACGAAACAACATCACCTACATTTATAGACAATCATCCATAAGACATACATACACACCAATTACCTGTATAGCTGGGTCAGATAATCTGAGACGAACATCATTCATTCAGCCCGTAAGCCTAGTTCGTTGTTGTTATGGATAGACATAGGTTTCAGCCTAGACAATCCCTGCAGTGATGAGACAGGTCTTGCCCTACCTAATTGCATCAAGTGATCTGCACATACATGACACATGTACAAATTACTAGGTGGCTCCGTACCACCGCTCCCTGCTCGTGCTCCGTTGGTAGATGCTCGGAGAGGAGGCATACAAGAGTGCATTCCCATTACCGCGGTTCCAATCGCTAGGGTGCCCATGATCTGGTCATAGTACTGGCTACATCTCGTATGTTTTCTAAAGCGTCTGACGGGGACTTGCACCCTCCTTCACCTCTATGGCTACTTCGTTCAGTATGTGATCAAACGCTACTCACAAATCAGGTTGTATTGGCATCGGCTCCGTGCGTCCGTCCGTGCAATTAAATGCAGTGCGCATCACATAGCTACAAAATATTCCGCATGACCTAAGACATGGGTACCGCACAGATGTAACTCCATGCACTCTCAATGGACTGAACATACAGGCACAACGCTAAATATATACCGCAGTACATAAGAGGTAATCGCTACCCGCTACGCTGTATAGAGTGAATGGCAAATGTACGAGCGATCAACAAGCCGGACCGCAACTGGCGAGCAACGCCGATCGTAATCGACGCGCATCAATGTAGTACACAATGAACACAGGACCTCAGGCTACATAACCCAACGAGATCTGTGGCTGATTATAATAAACTGCTGCACCGTGACTAGCGTGTTGCGCGTGATAGTGATAGCGATTTTTTTTAGAAAAAACTGACTATACTACCTGGAGTAACAAATACCCAGGGCGATAATAACGCTGGACACAATGAAACCCGCAACCCATGGGTTGCAAGTTTATGAAATCAAAGGGCGTTTTTTACTTTGTTTGTCCAAGTCTTGGGCAACTGCCTCGGCAGTTCCGTTGTACTTGGCAAAGTGAAATCAATCGTTTCTGACAACTGCCTCGGCAGTTTCCTACTTTGAAAGGTTTCAAACTATGTGAAAAAATTGCCTTAATTGTAGCAAGGCAAACTAGGCAGTTCACAAAAGCAAACTGCCTAGGTTGCCTTGCCATTGGCAAGCAATGGCAAGGTTGGGTTGAATTTACGTGAGAAAATTTTATCACGTAAGACTAAGCGATTAAGGATTTCCTCAAGTCAATGTCGCCATTGGCAAGAATTTTAACTCCTGTACTTTCTCCGCCTGCTTCCCGATGTGCTTCTGAGATTGCAGTCAATACCTTCTGATTTGAAGAATGTAGCATAAGGAAACCTCGTGCCATGAGGTTGGCATTTTGAGCCATTTTCTTGGCTTTACCTTCCAACTCCTTGGCATTTATCAGATTGCATCGGTCAAACAATTCAACTGCCATTTGTCGGGCAAAGTTGGCAATGTTGCCAAGATATTTCCCATCGGGCAGAAGGTAGCAAACTGCCTTGGGGTCAAAGTCATTAACTTTGCCAAGTTCACGCATGGTGTTTGCCTCCTGTTTCCATAGGGCAGAATTTGTTTCCGCCTTAGCGTCCAATGTTTGCGTGTGCTTTTCGCTCGCACTTAGTTTCTCGTCTGCCTGTATCGTGGCAATCTTAGCAGTGAGTGCTTCTGATGCAGTTGCGGTTTCCACTTCTACTTGTGGGGTGGCTTTTTTATCGGTGGTCTTTTCTTGTTTCGTTGTTGGCATTTTCTGCCTCCTTCTATGTTAGGTTTTCAATGATAGCGCGATGATAGCGCCATGGTCGGGCAGTTTTGCCCTTCCAACTATGTAAATCGCCCTGGATCAAGGACTTAGGGGGGTGTTGTTACAATATAACAATAGTGTAACAGGGGGGGCTAAGGGGGGGAAGCGTCGTGCCGTGCCCGTATGTATATACCTGTTTTCTCAAGTTTCCAGCGACTGGAGACATTTAGGAACGGGCTTTTAAGGCTCATACAGGGGTCTATATGGCTTTTTGGAATAAAGTTGATGGGTAGATACCTTCTTGACTTAAAATGTGTTACAATAATAATATAGTAACTAATTACCATGGTACAATTAGCCAAAAACTCGGAGACTGAGCTTAGTGAAGCTACAAACTTCAGGGAAGCGGTGTCTGCATTGGAGAATTACTGGATGGAAAACCCCGATCATATAAAAGGGGACAACTGGGTTGAGGCATTAGGTGGTGATTTACAGCATCAATTTATAAATGGGTTGTATGTAAGGATGGTACACATGCCTGCGGGTATGGTTGTAACTACAAAAATCCATAAAGTACGGCATCCCTACTTTGTTATGACTGGTAAGTGTCGGATTATGACTGAGGAGGGGGTAGTTGAGGTACATGCCCCGTATCAGGGAGTAACTGAGCCAGGAACAAAGCGATTAATTCATGTATTAGAAGATTGTATTTGGTACACGGTACACGCCACGGACAAAACAACCCCGGAAGAGGTTGAGGACGAGGTAATAGCTAAAGATTTTACAGAACTAGAAAATAAGGAGACAGAATAATGGCATTTGCATTTGCATTACCAGCGATTGGATCAGCGGTATTACCCGCAATAGGCTCAGTAGTGGGCGGAATAGGAAGCTTGGCTTCAGCGGTACCTGTTGTAGGTGGCTCACTTGGGTCATTATTAGGTACTGGCGGAGGTGGTGGACTGGCTGGAGCATTGACATCACTTGGCACAGGGGGAGGACTTGGGGCTTCCCTTGGTACTTTAGGTACTGGTATCAAAGGAATGTTGCCCGCTTTGGGTACGCACTCTTCTGGTCACCTCATGGGTGGACTTACTGATATGTTTGGAGGTATCGGCAAAGCAGCAGGAGGACTATATGGGGGAGCAGATAAAATGCTTGGTGGTCTACTTCCTAACATGGGAATAGGTGGCACAATAACCCCACAACAGGGTTACCTTGGTTCATTGTTTACTCCTCAAGCGGCTGGCTCTGCAATGCAAGGACCACAGATTCCATTAAGTAATCAATTTGAATCTTTTTTAAATGGCGGCCCTGCTGTATCTGGAGCAAACATTGATGCGGGACTTGCCCAAATTGCACCTGGTAACATGGGTGGTTTTTTTGGAATGGGTGGCGGACTTGATAAATATGCTGGTAAAGCAGCCGGTCTTGCCAAAATTGCACAAGGGCTTGGAATGGGTGGCGGAGGCGGACAGCCTGGCGTTACTCAACAACAAGTACAAGCAAGGTCTATTGTACCTGGACAGGTACAGGAGGCACCGAAGCCAATACTTTTAGGGGGTGGGCAATCCCCAGGAAACCAGGCACTACAACTTGGTCCTCCCACATCATTTTATAATGCAGCCGGAATGCCTGGCGGAGTGCAATACCAAGACCGAGTAAGTCAGGTAGTACGTGATACTCTAAAGGATATGAACATGGGTGGTGGCGGAGCAGGGGGAGGATTAACCCCGCAAGCCAGATCACTCGCAAATACGATGGGCGCTAGAGCCACATCTATGTATTCGTGATCTCATTCAAACGCTTTAAGGAATTTCTTCGGGTGGCATTCGGCCCGAAGGTTTCTTGGCGTGACTACCTTGCAATTCTAAAGTCTGCCTTTCAAATTTCCAGGAGTCCATACTCTCAGGAGATGTGGCGGGCTCGTATGTTGATTTGTTATAAATGCCCTATATTCGACAAGGAGCGCAAAACCTGTCGACCCTTCCCCACAAGCAAAATGGGGTGCGGTTGTTATACGCCCTATAAAGCACTCGTTAAGCATCATTGTTGGGGAAGGGAACAATTTGGAGATAATTTTGGATGGTAGAAGAAGAAGTAGCAGAACAAATGCCCGCGATGAAATGGGATAGGCTTGTTGGTCGCATTACGGCACCAGGATATGAAGCGACTATCGAGATGATGGATTTACCTGATCCATTTTGGCAGGCAACTTTTAAGATTCTTACTGCCGAGAAGTACCATATGTCCAGTAGAGCATTTGAAGAGGGTAAGCTTGAGCAGGCTTACGAGTGGTGTGTAGACCAAGTAAAACAACATGAGCAAAGACTTAAACTACGAGGAGACTCTCAGGGTGAGGCAATCTAATGTAGAAATGGATCTGAAAGTTCTCGAGAACCAGCAACTTAGGCTGGATCAAGAGAAAGCAGAACTTGTTCTAAAATTAGTTGCTACCAGAGAAGCCCTTATAGCTGCATCTGAACAGGATGAGTAGCCTAAGCTTTGTCGTTCGTAAGAGCGATGAGGGTTGGGTAATTCGATCCCAGAGTCTTCTGGGGGAAGGACCCGTCGGCCCAAGACTCGCAAAAGGTACGAGTTTCCCAAGTGAGTTTGGATTGAAATTTGATACTAAGGCGGAAGCCGATCTAGTCTGCCAAAAATGGAAAGATTGGTACCATGGTCAACCATACACCAAGAATAAACAAAAGGCATTAAAGTATATTGCATGATGATGTTACACGGATTATCATGTAACTGTGAGCCACCTACAAAACGAATGGAGATGGATGATTGCATTACTGCTTTTCTTCATAGAGAGGGATCTAATCCTGGACACCATGTTTGCGCTTATTGAAATCGTGTTAAGTGTATTTTGAAGAAGAAAACAAAGTCTAAGAAGGATGCGTGTTACCATAAGGTAAAGCGTAGCTATAAAGTATTTCCATCGGCATACGCGAGTGGTGCTATAGCTAAGTGTCGGAAGAAACGGGCTGGTAAGAAAAAATGATATGGCAGTTCGTAAAGGCAAAGCTGGGGCTAACCTCAAGCGGTGGTTCAAGGAGAAGTGGACGGATCAAAATGGTCGTCCTTGCGGATCCAAAAAAACTAAAGGCGTTAAAAAATGTCGTCCCAGTAAACGAGTTTCTAAATCAACTCCCAAGACCTGGAAACAAGTCGGGAAGAAGAAAAAAGCCCTGGTCGCTGAGAAGCGTCGTGTGGGCATGGGACGCAGGACAAAAAAGGCATAATTATGGCATACGGTAAAAAAACAATGGCGAAGAAGAAAAAAACGGGAAAAAGCATGGCAAAAAAAGCATTTAAACCATGTTCAACTTGCCCAAATAAACCCAAGTGTAGAGCTGCGGGTAAGTGCTTACGCCTGAAGAAAAAATAATGGCAACAGAGGTCGGTGACAATGTTCAGGTCAAAGCAAACCTTGCCTTCATGGCGAAGGTCATTGCTATTGTCGGTACAGCAGTCTGGGGATACTCAGTTATCTGGAATAAGATCACTACCCTGGATAATGGACTTAATCGGGTACAACACGAAGGAACTCTGCTGGGTGATCTATCTGCTCGCATGATGCATATAGAGAAATTCGCAGAGCAAGCCAAAGCAGACTTAGATAACTTAGTGGGGAAACAAGATGAACCCATCACATCAGATCATCAACAATTTGAGCGACTTAAGTATCTTGAAAAGGAATTAGACAGATTGCGTGACAAAATGGAAAACCATTTAACGAAATAACATTATGGGAGGATATCATGGCAAAGCCAGCAAAGGGAAAGCGGTTCGCAAAAGTAGTGCGAAACCCCAAAACGGGAAGAAAACGAAAAGTAAGCTACGGGCAGGCGGGAAAAGCAAAGGGCGGCGGGGATCGTATTCGTCCGGGTACTAAGAAGGGCGATGCCTACTGCGCTCGATCTGCTGGTATTAAGAAGTGCAAGAACCCACCATGTGCAAATGATCTTTCCCGTAAGAAATGGAAATGTCGTGGCAAGAAATCTATGAGAGGTAAGAAATGAGTAGCTGTTGTAATTTTTGTGCCGTTAAGGACAAGATGCAGGACAATGTAAAAAAAGCATCCAAGCCATCAACATGGAAGAACAAGTCTCCAGACCTAGAACTAGCGAAGATTGCGAACAAGAACAAATCGGTCTCCCGAAACTCCTGAAGGATTGGAAGGATAAGATCCAAAAAAAGGATCTTCCAATTATCAGAATCGTTTCAGAAGAAGAGGAGATGTTTGTTAAGCTCGGACTAGAGATGGAAGACTCCACTCATGATATGCTTGTCAAGTGGGGTAAGGAAATAGCCACAGACGATGACTATATCCAAATAGCTATACATGCAGGTTTGCAAGACAACTTAAAGCAGCTTGATGGGGAGTAATTTATTATCCGACTTCATCTCCCATCCGTTTTCTTCAGTAAAGTCATTATATACATCCTTAAAGTATATATCGTACATAGCACCTATTCGATTTAAGCTAAATCTTTCACCCCATTGCCTACAATCTGCGGGTTTGATATTATCAATCAATTCAATCGCATTTACATAGTCCCCTAGGGTTTTACACCTATATCCGGTTGTTCCGTGTAAATTATTCTCCGTAAAGGCACCCCAATCACTGGTAATTGTGGGTGTTCCGCAAAGTAAGTTCTCCACTTGCACACCACCAAAGGGTTCAAGATACTTGGAGGGAAGAAAGCTAGCCTTTGCTTTAGACATTAGCTTTTTGCGTTCTTCCACTCCAGCGTATCCTACATACTCAACACAATCTGGTAACTCAAAATCTTCATCCCTTTGACCAGCTATAACCAACTTTACTCCCGCAGCAGCACAAGCTTGTATAGCTATATCAACACCCTTACCATTATATACCCTGCCCAGGTATAAAAAGTAATCCTCCTTATCCTCGGAGTATTCAAATTCATCCAAGTCAAAATAATTAGGGATTACAGTATCCCTCCAGTCTTGCACGCAAGTACCACATGAATTGATTCCGTAGTAGGCATGGTATATAGCATAACTCTCGAATACTTTATATTTTGCCCAATGACCAGAAGCGTAACCAATACCAGGTTCTACAACTATTAAATCTTCATGCGCATCACACACGGGCTTCACACCATATCCCCAGAATGGTAATATGAAATCACCATCTTCCTTTCTGTGACTAATTTCATTAATGGCATTCTTATAGAATGTTTTGTAGGCATGATCCTCTACATCAAATTTGAAAAACTTTTTCCTCCAATCATAGGATCCGTAAGCTTTCTCTAAATCTTTATTTGTTGTAACAGGCACATGCTCATCACATACAAGATCACTTTCCTCATGACCGTAGTGGATTATGGTATGACCATATTCCTTCATCATTTTCCCAAATTTTACAACTTTTTGCGTGTAAGCGCAGGCATTATAATCTTTATTGGATACGGTGTGTGGTAGACCTAGTATGTGAAATCTCATGAAGTGTGAATTATTGGAGGCACGAAGATTCTTATTAACCAGCTTGGTTAATCCCGATAATGTCCACTTGGTGGACTTGGATGAATTTGACGGATACGGAGAGTGCTCGTGCGAGCACTTTAAATTTAGGCTTTACCCCCGTCTTCGACTTTCAAAGCGGCCTCTGTCTTCTCCGTGTCGCCACCTTCGCCTTGCTCGGAGGACTGAACGGAGGCTTGAGCTCGAGCTTGAGCGGATATCCGGTTATAAACCTCAATCTTAGCCACTTCATAGTGACCAACCAACTCACCAAGGGTAAGTGATCGCTCTTGAGCAAGTTGTACTCCTGTGCCGATTAGAATTTCAGCAACTGGCATGTTTTTAATGTCTTCTTCCGAAGGCTGTTTAGCGTCGTCCGACGGTTTATTATTTTCACTCATGATCTATTTAGTATTTTGTCAGCTATTATAAAACAGACGATCAACAGAATCGCCCAATAAAGTATCTCAATCATTCCGGGTTCACACCTGGATTAAGTGGTCTCCTACGCATCCAGAATACCAGTAGGTATCTATCTCCTGATTCCACAGGCATACCTCGATGTAACATGCCCTGTGCAGGAAATATCAAGGCATGACCATTTGGTAGCGCAGGTACGCTTACCCGGTTAAAAAAGTCTGTGCCACCACCTTCGTATTCACCTGTGTTTAATGGTACAACTATAGTGAAGTCT
>Ga0181568_10003527_pt1 | contig 14079 bp, 17 predicted proteins | sample 101ome_20_FD_133758 | JGI IMG/M metagenome (GOLD analysis project Ga0181568, IMG submission 133758) | Coastal salt marsh microbial communities from the Groves Creek Marsh, Skidaway Island, Georgia - 101404AT metaG (megahit assembly) | ecosystem: Environmental > Aquatic > Marine > Intertidal... | reverse complement strand
GCATTTTTCCAAAAACCGTTATAAGGATTCAAAAACTTTCCAATGGGAGGAATATTATTAAATTGATTATTTAGAATTAATACTGAACTTATAGTAAGGATAAAGAAAAATAAAAATAGAATCTTTTTTCTCATATAATTTATTTGCGCGTTGGGAAGGATTCGAACCCTCAACCCTCAGAGCCGAAATCTGATGTTCTATCCAGTTGAACTACCAACGCAAATTACTTATTTTTTAAGTATTTCGTTAATTTTATCAGCTGCATCTTGAAGAGTGTTTGTAGAGAATACTTCTAATCCTGACTCTTTAATAATTTTTGCACCTTCTTCAGAATTTGTTCCTTGTAATCTTACGACTATCGGAACGCTTATTTCTCCTATATTTTTATATGCTTGAACAACTCCATTTGCAACTCTATCGCACCGGACTATACCACCAAAAATATTTAATAAAATTGCTTTAACGTTAGGATCTTTTAATATAATTCTAAATCCAGCTTCTACTGTCTCTGCGCTAGCTGTTCCACCAACATCTAGGAAGTTTGCTGGGTCTCCTCCAGATAATTTAATAATGTCCATTGTTGCCATTGCTAAACCAGCACCATTTACCATACAACCAACATTTCCATCGAGCTTTACATAGCTTAAGTTAGACTTATTAGCCTCAATTTCAGAAGGATCTTCTTCAGTAAGATCTCTTAGGTCTTCAATAGTTTTTTGTCTGAAAAGAGCGTTATCATCAATATTTACTTTTGCGTCTACAGCTAGAATTTGGTCATCTGAAGTTTTAAGAACCGGATTTATTTCAAACATAGAAGCATCAATTTTATCGTATGCGTTATAAAGTGAATAAATGAATTTTGTCATTTCTTTGAAAGCATTACCAGATAAACCTAACCCAAAAGCAATTTTTCTTACTTGGTATCCTTGCAGTCCCACTGAAGGATCTACCCATTCTTTAATAATTTTTTCAGGAGTCTCTTCAGCTACTGTTTCAATTTCAACACCACCTTCAGTAGAAGCCATTATTACATTTTTTCCATTTGTTCTATCTAAAAGTATCCCTAAATAAAATTCTTTAGGGTCATTATCACCAGGATAGTATACATCTTCAGCTATAAGAATTTTGTTCACAGTCTTACCCTCTTCACCTGTTTGGTGCGTGACAAGGGTACCTCCTATGATATCAGAGGAAATATTTTTGACATCGTCGATATTTTTTGCAATAACAACACCATTCGATCCTGTTTCTTTAATTTTTCCTTTTCCTCTACCTCCCGCATGAATTTGAGCTTTGATGACAAATATGTTTGTATCCTTATCATCAGATAACTTTTTTGCGTTTTGATATGCTTCTTCAGGAGAGTTAGCAACATACCCCTCTTGAATTTTTACGTTAAAATTTTTTAAAATTTCTTTGGCTTGGTACTCGTGTATATTCATAATGTTACGAAGCTAAAACATAATAAATTATATATCAAATCTTACAATATTTATTAATCTTAAATATTATAATTAGTTAGTTTTGTTAAATGCTTACTGCAAAAAATATTTCTAAAAATTTCGGTGAAATAAAAGTTCTTGATAATATAAACCTTAATGTAGAGAAGGGAAGTATAGTCTCTATATATGGAAGCTCTGGAGCTGGTAAATCAACACTTCTTTATATTCTGAGTACACTTGATAAACCCGACAAAGGTGAGATTGAAATTGATAACCTATCAATTTCTGAACTTAAAGGGGATAAACTTTCTGATTTCAGAAACGATAAAGTAGGATTTATTTTTCAATTTCATAATTTGCTAGATGAGTTTAATGTTTTAGAAAATGTATGTTTGCCAGGATATGTTTCATCATCTAACAACAGTGACACAGAAAATAAAGCTAAAGAGTTATTAAAAGAGTTAGGCTTATCTTCAAGACTAAATCATAAGCCAAATCAACTTTCAGGAGGTGAACAGCAAAGGGTAGCAATTGCAAGATCACTTATAAATTCTCCTGAAATCATTTTTGCTGACGAACCGACTGGTAATCTTGATGCAAAAAATTCAAAAACCTTCATTGAACTTATTAAAAAGTTAAATAAAAAAATGAACCAAACTTTTGTGATAGTAACCCACAATAAAGAATTTATAAAAATATCTGACAAAAGCTATACAATCCAAAAAGGGAAATTAAATTGAATAAGGGCATATATTTTATGTTTTTTGCTACTATTTTTTTTATGGTAGTTAAAATTGGAGTTAAACTTTTACCGCATATTCCACCAATGGAAATAGTGTTTTTTAGATGTTTAATTTCTTTTTTAATCACTTATTTTCTACTTAAGCGGAAAGGACATAGTATACTTGGAAATAACAAATTACTTCTCACGGGTAGAGGTGTCTTTGGAACTATAGGATTATACCTTTATTTTGTAATTCTTCAGGAAATACCACTCGCAACAGCATCGACACTAATTTATCTAACACCTCTATTTACCTCTTTTGTAGGAGTTATTTTATTGAAGGAGAAGATGACAGCAACTCAGTGGTTTTTATTATTAACAGCATTTGTAGGTATTATTTTAATCCAAGGTTATGACGAAAGAGTGACGATTAATTATGTTCTTTTAGGTGCTTTGGGTAGTCTTTGTGCTGCTTTTGCATATAGTATAATAAGATACCTAAAAGATAAGGAGCACTCCCTGGTTCTTATGATTTATTTTCCTATGATAGCATGTCCAATAGGTGCTATATTTAGTTATTTTAATTGGGTTACCCCATCACTTGAGGATTATTTAGTTCTTATTTCAATAGGAATTTTTACCCAATTCGCTCAATATTTTATGACTAGGGCATATCAGTCTTCAGAAGTTTCTAAAGTTTCTATCGTTAGTTATATTGAAATATTATTTGTAATCGCTATTGGAAGCATTTACTTTAATGAAAATTTTGAAACGCTTGTTTATATTGGGATGTTCCTAGTAACTTTTGGTGTTGTTTTTAATGTGACTTATTTTAAAAGTGATAAACAAAATATATAATACATCTTTATCTCTACTTACTGATTTGTATCAGTTAACCATGTGTTATGGTTATTGGAAGAAAAATATTCATTTAAATGAATCAAATTTTTCAGTGTTCTTCAGAAAAAATCCATTTAATTCAGGGTATGCAGTCTGTTGCGGTTTAGAATTTATTATTGACTACTTAAATAATTTAAAATTTACTGATTCTGATATAGATTATCTAAAATCATTGAAATCTGATGATGGTGAAAATTTATTTGATAAAGAGTTTCTTAAATTTTTAAAATCATTCAAGTTTACATGTGATGTTGAAGCAGTAGAAGAGGGTAGAGTTATTTTTTCTAATGAACCCATTATCAATGTTAGAGGTCCTTTATTTCAATGTCAACTTGTTGAATCAGCTGTAATTAATATATTTAATTTCAACACATTGATTGCAACTAAAGCTTCTAGAATGAATTTGAGTTCTAAAGATGATACTATATTAGAATTTGGGTTAAGGAGAGCTCAGGGAATTGATGGATCTCTTTCAGCAAGTAGAGCTTCATACATAGGTGGGACATCTAAAACTTCTAATGTATTGGCAGGAAAATTATTTGATATTCCCGTAAGTGGGACCCACTCTCACAGTTGGGTTCTAGCTTTTGATTCTGAGTTAGAATCATTTAAAAAATATGCTGATGTAATGCCTAATAATTGCATTTTGCTTATTGATACATTTAATACAATGGACGGTTTAGATAATGCAATTATAGTTGCTAAAGAACTTGAGAAAAAAAATAAAAGATTACTTGGAGTTAGAATTGATTCTGGTGATCTAGCATATTTAAGTAAAAAGGCAAGGGCAAAACTTGATAAAAATGGATTAGAATATGTTAAAATAGTTGCCAGCAATGATCTTGATGAATTTCTAATTAAGAGTTTAAAAAATCAGAAATCAAAAATTTCAGTTTGGGGAATTGGAACAAAATTAGTTACTGCATATGATAATCCTTCTCTTGGAGCGGTCTATAAATTGACGGCTTTAAAAAATTCAGAAGGAAACTGGGATAAAAAAATAAAATTATCAGAGCAGAAAATAAAAATTAATAATCCTGGAATTAATCAGGTTTTACGATTCAAGAAAAAAGAAGTATTTGGAGGAGACATGATATTTGATTCAACAGCTGAAACAGTTGGAAATAAAATGATTGACCCTAACGATTCTACCCGTTATAAAAAGTTTAGTAAAAAGTATTCCCATGAAAAGTTATTGATTAAAATTTTTGAGAAGGGTAAGCTTATATATAAATGTCCTCCTTTAAAAATGATTAAACAGAGGTTAGAAGATGATTTAAAAATGCTTGATAATTCTCACAAAAGACTTGAAAATCCTCATTCTTACCCAGTTGGTATTGAAGAAAATCTTTACATGGAAAAGAAAAAAATGATATTAAATCTTAGAAAATGAAGACATTATTAATTGTTGATGTTCAAAATGATTTTCTTCCAGGTGGATCTTTAGAGGTAAATGATGGAGATAAAATAATAGATCCTATTAATGAGATAATGGATGATTATGATCACATAGTTACTACTAAAGACTGGCATCCTCCTGATCATATAAGTTTTGTTGATAATCATGTAGGTAAAAAGGTTGGTGACATTATAAAAGTTAATGGAATAAATCAAATTTTATGGCCGCGACATTGCGTTCAAGATACATTTGGAGCTGATTTTCCAAATAATCTAAACCATGAAAAAATAAATAAAATCATCTATAAAGGGACTAATAAAGATATAGATAGCTACAGCGGTTTCTATGATAACGCTAAAGGAGCTTCTACTCATTTATCTGAATACCTTAAGAGTAAGGGCATAGATAAGGTGGATTGTGTTGGTCTCGCAACTGAATACTGTGTGAAATATACTGCTATTGACGCATCAAAAGAAGGTTTTAGCACAAGGGTTAAGTTGAAATATACTAGAGGACTAAATCAGAATGATATAAATCTCGCAATAGAAGAAATGAGATCTAATAATATAGTAATGATCTAATTACTTTTTAGAATTCATATATTCAATAAGCTCTACTACTTTTGATGAGTATCCCCACTCGTTATCATACCAACTCACAAGCTTAACGAATTTACTATTTAGCATTATTCCAGCTTCTGAATCAAAAATGGAAGTTCTTGGATCTCCCAAGAAATCAGTACTAACTACAGCCTCATCTGTATAACCTAATACTCCATTCAGTTCATTTTCTGATGCTGACTTCATTGCAGAACAGATTTCTTCATAAGTTGTCTCTTTGGTTAGGTTTACAGTTAAGTCTACCACCGATACATCAACTGTTGGTACTCTAAATGCCATTCCAGTTAATTTACCATTTAAGCTAGGTATTACCTTGCCTACAGCTTTTGCAGCTCCAGTTGAAGATGGGATGATATTAGAGAATGCAGCCCTTCCACCTCTCCAATCTTTCATTGAGGGACCATCAACAATTTTTTGTGATGCTGTTGCAGCATGAACCGTAGTCATTAAACCACTTTCAATTCCGAAATTGTCGTGTAATACTTTAGCCATTGGAGCTAAGCAGTTTGTAGTACATGATGCGTTAGAGACAAAGTTCATGTCAGTAGAATAACTTGAGTTATTTACTCCCATAACAAACATTGGAGTGTCATCTTTTGAAGGAGCTGACATAATAACTTTCTTAGCACCAGAGCTTAGGTGTCCCTTTGCAGAATCTTCAGTTAAAAATAAACCTGTTGATTCTACTACATATTCAGCATTTATATCTCCCCAATTAAGATTAGCAGGATCTCTTTCACTAGTTACTCTTATTTTGTTTCCATTTACAACTAGGTCTTTTCCATCGACACTTACTTCACCATTAAATCTGCCGTGAGTAGTGTCGTACCTTAACATATAACTCATGTAGTTTGCGTCTATAAGATCATTGATTCCAACAATATTTATATATGGATTATTAACAGCGGCTCTGAAAACTAACCTACCTATTCTCCCGAAACCATTGATTGCAATATTTATTTTATTCATAGTTATATCTTAGATTTTTGGCAAAACTATATATCATTCATTTGAAATCAAATAAAATAATATTATCAAATTATTTTTTTTTAAAATTAATATGATTTTTTGAGTACTGTTTTATATTTGCATCCGTATTGGTCCCTTCGTCTAGGGGTTAGGACGCCAGGTTTTCATCCTGGAAACAGGGGTTCGATTCCCCTAGGGACTGCGAAATTTAAAACCCATCTTATGATGGGTTTTTTATTAGTAGTTGTCTTTAACCCATTTCTCTATTTCTTTAAAAAAATTAGTTCTTAACAAATTCTCTGATTTTTTGGATAATGAGTACTCTACTTTAGGGGGTATTGTTTCAAATTGTTTTCTTTTAATTAATTCATCATCTGCTAAGGATTTTAACTGTTCTGCTAAAACTTTTTTTGAGATTGGAAGTTTTGATGCTATCTGACCAAATCTCATTTTTTTCTTCTCATTTTTATATAATTGGTATAAAATTAATATTTTCCACTTACCTCCTAAAACTTCAGCAAATTTAGAAATTGGACACAATTTTTTCTTATTCATAATAAAATAGGTAACAAATAAGTAACTACTTTTTAATGGTTACTAAAAGGTAACTTATTACTTTTTGTAACATAAATATATAATATTGTATCATTAATAAAAATAAAACGTATAAATATAGCTAAATGTATAAATATGAAAAATAACAGACCTATGTGTCAATGTGGTAACACACAAAATCCAAATGGATACTGTGATGGCTCTCACTCTAACATAAATAAATGATAAATTAAAAAAATATGAAAAATTTTATAATACTATTAATTATTTTCATGTCACATCAGTCTTTCTCAAATGAAAGGACAGTGAATGTTAATAAAAGTTTTGTTAAGTGGACTGGAAAAGAAATAACAACTAAGACTCATTTTGGAAAATTAAATATAAGTTCAGGAACTATTACCGTTGATGATAATGGTGTCTCAGGTGAGGTAAAAGTAAATATGGAAACACTAGTTGTTGAAGATTTACAAGGAGAGTGGGGGAAGAAGCTTGAGGGACATCTAAAGTCAGATGACTTTTTTTCTGTTGACAAGTTCAAGGAGTCATCAATAAAAACTACATCGTCTACTAAAAAATCTGATAATTCTTATGAGGTTCAAGGAGTCTTGACAATTAAAGACATATCACACCCCATTACATTTGATGTTGATGTTAATGGAGATGTTATTAATGCTAATTTAACATTTGATAGATCATTGTATGATGTCAGATTTAGATCAGGATCATTCTTTGAGAATTTAGGTGACAAGTTAATTGTTGATGATATTGACCTAGAAGTCACGTTAGAATTAAATTAAATTCTAAAAAAACAAAATTTAATAACCCATCTCATGATGGTTTTTTTTTATTTCTTAAAATTTGTATTTTTTTCTTGTCCTAATAAAGATGAAGCAGATAATAATAAGTCAGTGTACTCAGTTAAACTCTCAACTAAGCCTTCATCATTCACTTGATAAACATATACATATTTGTTATTGTATTCACCATATAAAGCCTCACTTTCACCATGCCAGATTATAGCTGCTGATTTTTCATCGATTATCATTTCATCAAGATGAAAAATTAATCCACCAGGAATTGTTTCTAGAGCAGGAGCTAAAAAATCATTCATGAAAGAATCGTACCCTTCGTATGTTCTTGACAACGGTCTGCCATCATTCCATTTTAATGTTCCAGATAAAATAAACTTAAAGTCGTCACTAACAGTTGTCTTGAATCCTTCCATATCTCCAGAAGAGATATAGCCCCAGTTTTTTTCAACAATATTTTTTGTGACTTCTCTGTTTTTTTCAACTTCCAATTTTCTTTCAATAGATTCTTGAATATTAGAAGAACATGATAGAAAAAGAAAACTGATAAAAAGAATTTGTAATGATTTCATATGTAAAAGAATTAGTTTACTAAATCTAAATATAAATTTATTTATACTTAGCCTCAATTAATTGTTTTAAATTTTTTAAAGATTTAATGTAATTTTTTAAACTCATTACTCTGAGTCCAATATGGTAGTCTCTGTCCTCTAGAAGATTTAAAAGTTTTAAATCTTGTAGCTTATTATATGCAAATTCTCTTGTTATAGTGTTTTTTGATCTATTCCTCTTCTCTTCTGCCCATGCTCTTATCTTATCTGAATTTTCTTTTAGTAATGATAAATTAACGACAACTCTTTCTTTTCTGGTTGTATATACTGCCTCAATTTCCCTACTTACATCATAATCATCTATTAAAACTAGATTTCCGGAATTTACTAAACTTTTGAAGTAGATATCTTCAGGGGCAAAAGTATTCCACCATGTTATCATCCACTGATAAATATTTTTATAATTTTCTTCTTTATTCCAATAGATAAGATTTCCGTTTATATCGTAGCTATGTCCAAAGGGATATTCATTATGAAGTTCGATCAGTTTATCTTTTTTTAGATTTTGAGTGATATCACTAGTTATTATCTCATTGATTTTTTTCATATTTTCTAGCTGAATCAAGTGATTTTCACAGTAGTATATATTATTTTCAATCTCTTTTACTAGAGTAAGAACTGATTTTTTTGTTTCCTCTATCTCCTGGTTTTCTCTTGTACATCTGTCAACACTAAAGGATAGAAGAATACCTATGAAAATGGCTAGCGTCTCGAAAATATATTTACCAAAATTCTTCATATCTAAAAATACAACGATATATTCTTAATAAAAAATATGGATGAAATATGACATAAATTTATGAGAACCATGAATGCTTGCCATACATATTTCTTTTAACAGGGATTTTATTAACCATGTAAAAATTGATACCACCAATTACTGAGTTGAGATATGATGTTAGTTTTGGCTTAATAAAAAATTTATAAGGGATAAAAGAAATTAATTTAGGATAATCATTTAAAAAATATGGGTAAACCGTTATTGTTAGAAAGGTTTTATTTTTTTGAGAGTTTATCTCCCACACAACTTTTGATTGTTGTTTGTTTTCTTCGCCAATTAAAAGAGAGTATCCTCTCTTTTCTTCCCATTTAAAAAAATTTCTTATATAAACAAGTCCATTCAAGTACTCTAAAATATCAGAATGATTACCTTTCTCCCATTTTATAATTGTGTTTTTTTTACAGAATGGATGGCAGTAATTAAGATATTCCGGCGTGGAAATAAAATCCCACAATTCATCTTGACTCGCCTCTATTTCTCTTGAGACAGTTATAGATTGATTGTATTTCATTTTATGCATCTAGATATTGTGCTTTTTCTTTTAGTACCTTCTTTAAAAATTTATGATCTGAGCTAGTTTCTACTCTAACTTTTAAATAATATTCATCATATGTAAGTGTATAATGATTATCGTCGACTTTGAAAATGACAAGTTTGTAATAAGGTATTGATAGGGAGTATGTTGACTGTCTTGACCTAAAATAGATTATAATTCCTTTTTCTCTAATTTCGATGTTACACTTATTAAGTTCGTATGATTTAGATAGGATGTCATAAATATGATTATCTGATTTTTTGATTATAAGCTGTCTTGATCCAGTTCCTCCTTTCTTTAATTTTTCTAATAAATTAAATTCTTTTCCTATAAGATTGTTGATTTCTTTCTCTATTTCTGAATCTTTGTATGATAGATCTCTTAACATCACTTATGAAACGATTTAATTCCAAAAATGATTTAAAAAACTTTTTAGATGAGATGTATACTAAGTACAACACGGAATCATTTATTGAGAAAGATCCTATACAAATCCCTCATAAATTTAATTTAAGAGAAGATATCGAGATATCAGCATTTCTAACATCTATTATCTCTTGGGGTAACAGAAAAATGATTATTAATAATGCAAATAAGATGATGAGTATCATGGGTAATACTCCCTATGATTTCATTATAAATGCTAATGAAAAACAAATTGATAGAATCTCATTTGTCCACAGAACATTTAATTCTGATGACTTGAAATTTTTCATTTATTCTCTAAAAAATATTTATTTAAAACATGGAGGACTAGAAAAGGTATTTTTTTCGAGAGAGAATGAAGATAAAATGTTTGAGTGTATAAGTCGTTTTAGAGATATATTTTTTTCAATAGAATTTCCAGAAAGGACGATGAAACATATATCAAATCCATTAAAAAAATCATCTTGTAAAAGAATTAATATGTTTATCAGGTGGATGGTTAGAGACTGTAATGTTGATTTAGGCTTATGGAAAAATATTCCTACATCAAAACTATCTTGTCCTCTAGATACTCATACTCTAAGAATATCTCAAAAATTAGGAATAGTGAAAAGAAAAACTAACGACTTATTAACTCTAAATGAACTTGATAAAAGTTTAAGGTCATTTGATAAACTAGACCCAGTAAAATATGATTTTGCTTTGTTTGGTTTGGGAGTTGAAAATGAATTTTAGCCACCACCGCCATCTCCACCACCTCCACCGCCAGCATCACCTCCACCGTATCCACCTGCGTCTGCAGCATAGGCTCCGTACATAAAAGTATCTCCACCTGATCCAGATGATGTATACCTATTTACTGTGATATTATATCTATCTGACATTGATAATACGTCTTTTAAGTCAAGGTTTCTGAAATTATAATCGACTAATTTTTTTGAATTCAGATCAATCCTGACAGCATTTTTTTTTGTAAATGCAATTACTCTATCTCCGTAGACAACAAGTTGAGGATAAACGGATGAATACCACTTTTTATAAGTGTATTTTTCCTCCATTATCATATTTCCAGACTCAATTTCCATCACCACTATATTAAATGATTTATCGACATAGAAAAGTTTATTATCCTTAGCGATACAATTACTTGCAGCATTTAATTCTTTGTCTCTCCAATAGAATTCACCTGTATCGATATTTATAAGAGATGTGTACATTTTTGTCCAACCATTGAAAGTATAGAGAAATATATAATTATCAAGTCTGTAAGTGCTTACCATCTTATTTTTATCTTCAATAGACCACTTAGTGGTATTATCTTTTGAGTCAATAAGTGATATTTTGTTTTTTTCTAAAACAATTACTCTATGCATACTAATCTATTTTATCTAACATCTCCCACCTGACTAGGCTTACTGGGATATTACCTGCCTCATTAAAGTTCTTGAAAAACTCTCTTAAGGTAAATTCATTATTTTCTTTCTCAAGTTTCTCGGCATACTCTGCTAAAATTTTTTCTAACATGTATTTCCCTGTAATATATGAAGTACCGTAACCAGGCTGTCTTAGGTACAGATGCTGCTCAAACTGAAGAAGGTGAGGTTCTCTGTTCATCCATCTTCTAGGAGTCCACTTTACATGTACTCCACCAGCTTCTTGCATTGTCATCTCGTTCGCGTGAGCATAAAGTGACCCTAATCCTCTTGCTGCCCTCTGGGCAATCATTATCCAAACTATCTCTTTTGACCTTGGGCTATCATTATAAAGTCCTGCATGCATAAACATCTCCTCAACTCCTGTGGCATATCCCTCATTTTTAGTATCAAATATATTGTAGAGTAGGGCATCTCTTCTAATTGGGCTCTCGTGCGGGTTATCTCTCATCTCAGCTAGATCAAACCAATGAACAAAATGGGAGTAAAGTGGTAAAGGATCGATGTGAAGTCCTATATTGAAGAAATTTCTCTCGTCTTCAGGAACATATTTTCCCATGCGTTCTCTGAGGGCTGGTTCCATATTATCTTTAAAAGGCATAATTTCTTTTTCTTTTATAAAGTCAATAAATCTTCTTACTCCTTTTTCTGTCAAAATCTTAAAATCATCTTCTGTATTTGCTGGCTTGAGATCTGGTAAATTTCTGTTATTATGCTCTTCAAGTTTTAGTGAAGACCAGGCTCTATCTAGCTCTCTTTGTAATAACCTAACCTCATCTTCCCAGGTCATAGGTAGGAGATGGACATTTTGTTGGTACCAGGTATAATTTTCTTTTCCTATTCCTGATGGCCCAGTCTTATTCTTTGACTCTTCTTCTAACCAATTTATAAAATTATCAGTTGAATTTATTGCTACATCTATTTCATCATTAATTATATTATCAGCATCAAGTTCAAGGGATGTTTTAATAACAATTAAATTATCTCTTTGCTGTCTAAGATTTTGGATGCCTGCATCCCACAACTCTTTGGCATTACCTATCAAGTTTTTTCTCGCCTGCTCTAGAAATGGGGTAATAGATTTTAATTCTTTTAGTATCTTTTTTTCAGACTCTTTGTCTAGAGGGATGTCATACATCCAGAATTCAAGGACTCCGTGATTTGTTGGTCCTTCGTGGGCAGGAACATCACTCTGATACATCCATATTGTCTGGTAAAATGCAGGATCTCTCTCCCAAGGCCTCAGAACTCTGTAATTAAAGTCGTAGCCGTTCATTTCAGCTCGTACTACATGCCAATCTATCTGTTCTTTTATTTGCCAGTTATCTATATCAAATGAATGTAACCTTTCTCTTAACTCTAAAAATTCACTATGGTCTTCCTCAAATCTTTCTCTTGTGTAATCTGGAGCTCCATCAAGAAGTGGGGGATTTTCAAAGTTCCTCCAATCATTGAAAAGTAGAACTAAATCATCATATTTTAAACTTTGATTTTTAGGTGTATTTTCATTTTTAGTCGTAGAGCAACTAATTAATATTAGAAGTAAAAGTATTTTTTTCATCCTTTAAACTTAATCAAACTCTTTTTATACATACTAATTATTTGTTTTAATTTGCAGGATGAGGATATCTCATCAATATAAATTTATTCTATTCTGTAACCCAAAGACAGGATCTGAGAGTTTTAGAGAAATGCTTGACCCATACTCTGATTTACGAGTAAATAATAATGTCAGAGAGCAGGGAGAAAATTTGCCATTTTATACTCATATATCACCACTTGAGACAAAAGAAATATTCGAGGATTTAGGTTGGGAATATGGTAGTTACCTTAAAATAATATGTACAAGAAACCCTTTCAACAGGTTAGTTTCTCTATACGAAATGATTTATAAGAGAAGGCCCTCTATTTTTAGGCCGTCATTTAAAAATTGGTTATTAAATACAAAAAATAGTGGAGTTGGTGGTGGAGGTAAGGATTATCATAGGTGGAGAAAGTATGGCACTTACTCTCTAGATAACTTAATTTTTGATAAAAATGGAGACTCTTTGGTTGATAAGGTTATTAAACTCGAAGAATTTAATAAGGAAATTCCTGCTCTTTTCTCAAGACTAAACCTTCCCAAGTTAGATGGTATAGTAAAGAAAAATGTGGGTAGAAAATCAAAAAAAACCCAAGAATATTACGATGATGAACTAGTTTCTCTTGTTCAGCAAAGCTATTCTTGGGAACTAAAAAAGTTTAACTATAAATTATTTTAGTTGGTTATTTTTTGCTTCATTCTCAGCATCAAAAACTTTGGTGCTAAAGAATTGTACCTCTTCAATAATCTTATCACCTTCCCATAGATAAGAGATGTGAAAAGGAAAGCTTACCTCATTTCCTGTATATTTTCCTTTGCCTTCAAATCTGCTCCAGATATTTGTCCATACCTGTCCATTAGAATAATAAGTTGTTTCTACTGCTAGACCATCATAGTCAGAATACTCTGAATCTTCAAATTCTACATCATCAAACATATCAAATAAGTTTTCTACTCCAGCAATAAATTCATCTTTATTTAAAACTGTACCATGTGGGTCTGTAAATTTCAAATCTTTAGAAAATATTTCCTTTAAAAATCCAATATCCTCATCTTCAACTGCCTCAAATAGTTCTACAACATTTCTGCTTTTTTCATCGTCAATGCTTACATAACCAAAATTATTTTTTGGTGCATCACAACTTATTAAAAACAGTGTGATCATTAATAAATACCTCATATTTTTTTTATTTAATTATTATCTATTTTAAATTCATTTAACATAAAATGAATCTGTTTATTATTTAAACTTATGAAAAATTCATATTTTTTTCTGCTATCCTTATTTTTTTT
>Ga0181568_10003526_pt1 | contig 14086 bp, 11 predicted proteins | sample 101ome_20_FD_133758 | JGI IMG/M metagenome (GOLD analysis project Ga0181568, IMG submission 133758) | Coastal salt marsh microbial communities from the Groves Creek Marsh, Skidaway Island, Georgia - 101404AT metaG (megahit assembly) | ecosystem: Environmental > Aquatic > Marine > Intertidal... | reverse complement strand
ACTTGCATGTGCCACGGTACACTAGCATCGTTTTTTCCTTCTACTCCTGTGGGAATTTGAAACTGTGGTCGTGGACGGTTATTCCAAATACGTTTCTTTTCGGTGAAGGCTCTTTGCGGCATTCCGTTGTAGAGTCTTTTGAGTTGTTCTTCCGTGTAACCTTCAACCACACGCGATGCAGTAGGGTCTGATTGTGGTTTGAGTGTAACGTTGATTCCTTGTTCGTGAAAGAAGAGAGCGTTTTCCCAATCCCTTTCAAACCATTCTGGAACCATAACTTGATTGATTGTAATTTGTACATCATTTTTTTGACACAGGATTAATTTGTCTGCAAACTCCTGCATCTTCTCCTTTGTGTTTACATGTTCTGTGTGCAGACTTGCTGTAATACTTGCTCTATGGAAGGGCTTTGCATATTCTACGTAAGTTTCAAACCAACGCATAGGACGAGAGCAATTTGACGTCATATGTATGCTTGTATAATTTGTATTTTCTACATCTTCTGCTAGATGCTTTAGTATGTCCAGGTATCCAGGATGGAAAGTAGGCTCTCCTCCCGACAAGGAGAAGTGGAAAGAATTAAAACCGTTGTCTCTAGCTTGACGTTTGATTTCATCCACTGTAAGCAAGCAGAGCTCGGTAGGACGATGGTCTTTACGATCGCTTCTTGCGTAAGGCCAACAGTAGGAACATCTGTAGTTGCAGAATCTTCCAAGTAACCAGGATACCGTAAATAGATCGCGATAAAGCAGAGTGCGTTGACCAACAGAGACAATATCATCAAATGGTATTTTAGTAAAATCGTAATTACTCCATTTTAAGTCTTCAGTCATTTTCTAATTATACTACCTTTTATAAGAGTTGTCAAGTTAAACTCTTAAAGTTTTAGGTGGAAGTTGAAAGAAAAACTTGTTTCTTTCTTCACTACTTTTTACTTCATCACCGTGATGAAGTTCTTGTGTAGTATGTAACTCGCCATCTATTATTTTTGGACCTAAGTGTCTATAATACGAATCGGTATGTAAGGGCTTACCAATACCAAGAAATAATTTTACTTCGCCTTTTACATCATACTTTTCTAAAATTTTATTGCTGTTTGTATAACATGCACAGAATCCTGTTTTGTATCCATACTGTTGTGCTTTTAAGGCTACCAATGTTGCACTCATACCCATATGCATTGCCATCATCTCTACGTCCATGGGGTTTGCATTGTTCTTATAGGCTTCGTTTATGTCCCAGTCTTCGACCCAACCCATTACAAAAGGTGCAAACATTTGTGTTTGTATTACAGCGTCATCTTTATCCATTGCTTCTGGTAGTGTGATAGATGCAAAATCCTTAATTGCATCTCTATCAGATAATGCAATCAAACTAAAATAGCTTATCATATTCTTTTTCGGAGCATTATGGGCTATGTCTATAAATTCTTGTATGTGTTCTTCATGAACAGTTTCATTAAAGTCCCAATTACGTTGACACTTCTTTATATTATCGAACAAATAATCCATACTATATTTACCAGGTATTTTTTTATAACTTTTGCTTAATAAATTTATCTTGATTTTTCATTTTACAAGTAGACACACATTTTTTAATACGATTATCTTCTGTCCAACTTCCTGCTATTGTATTGAAGAACTGACCTTCGATAATATCTTTAATAGATGTGTTTGCAAGGTTAATTTCATTTTCACTTACAATTTCTTCAAATCTATCTTTTTTCTTTCCAGTTACACTGTACTCCATCATCTTAGCATTTAAGTGACAGCAAGGAATTACATTACCCATATGGTTTACAAAAATGCGCTTTTGTCCTGCATACTTACACTCAATACAAGGAGACTCTACTTTCTTTTCTACTTTCTTATGTACAATATCTTTTGTATCTTTTCTGTGGCTTATAATAATTTTAAAATCAAGAAATCCTTCATCTTTAGCTATTTGCTTTGCAGTTTCTGTCTGATGCATATTGTGTTCAAATTCGATAAACTGCCAAACACTTTTTCCTCCAGCGGCAATAAATGCTCTAAAGTTTTGTTGCACTTTATTAAAGTTACTACCCACTCTATAGTGTTCACTTAATGCATCACTGCCGTCAATTCCCCATGTAACTCTGTGACTACAAGTCAAAACCTTTGCAAGTTTTTCCCACCAAGCTACTGTGCGAGTACTGCCATTAGTAGCAATGTTAATGTGTACATTCCAACTTGCAAAGTATTTTACAATATCATGAAAGTCTGGATGCGATGTTGGCTCGTCAACACTACCGCAAAAATTAATAATCTTAATGTTTGGAAAATCTTCTTTTTTAAATTTTGTTTTAATTGTTTCTAAACTAATAAGTTCTTTGTTTAAGATACTAGGCGCATGTTCTGATTGCTCCCTAAAGCAACCTTTACATCTAATATTACAAAAACTTGTAAGTTCAATATCAATCCATTCTAGTGTATCAGCTGTCCACATATTGTTTTCCTACCTGCCATAACCCTTCGCATTTACAAAATCCTGTATCACACATTACTGTTTTTACGAATTTTTCTTTTGTGTAATCATTTTTAAAAATCTTTAATGAATTAAAGTCATTTTGTATTTTGTTTTTACACGCTAATTGTATTTTTCCTTGAGCATTTAAAAATATATATTCTCCAGGTGCAAAACAATTATAACCTCTCCAGTGTCCCGAAAAATACGTTAAACTTAATTTTTTCCATTTTTCCTTGCTACGTTCAGTTTGTATTGTTGAGTCGATTTCATATAGTGGTTTAGCCTTACTTGTTCTATTCCAAAATGCTTTCTGATCTATTTCTTCATTTTTGTACATTTTAGGATTCCAATTTTTTACAATAGATCCCTCTTCAGGAGGATTTTCTAAATAGGTTAAATTTAAATACTTTTGCGTAGTATATATTCCGTTATCTGTAAGTTTTTTTGCAAAACTGTTAACTAAATCTATATTGCCCGGAACTACACTTACCCGCATACAATACATCTTATTGTTTTCTACAAACAACTTACCTAGCTCTACTAAATGGTTTATATCGGCTTGTAAAGGATGTACACTGACAGCCACATAGTCTACAACATTTAGATTTTTCTTCCACCAACGGATTGTTCTACTACCATTTGTAATAATTTCAATTTTTGCGTCAAACTCTTTCTTAAAAAATTCAACATAATCTTCAATATGTTGCCATATTGTAGGCTCGCCTCCTGAAAATTTAACAATTAATGGCTTGTTTCCTTGCAGACTTTTTACAATATGTCTTAGGTTGTTTTTTGCAAGATCAGATAATGCTGGCAATTTAGTTGTGGCTGCATGAGCACCTGGCCAACAATACCAACAATTATAATTACAATAGTCACTGGTAAAAATATCTAAAATAAAAACATTATTGTGATTTGTCATTTCTACCACATGACTATCTTTATACTCCATTGAATATGTCCTTCATTTCCGGAAATGTTTCTGCAAAGGTAATGCCACGTTGTTTGTCGCATAAGTTAAGAAACTCTTTTGTTTCAGGTAGACGTACACTCCAGTCTTCACTTTCCATAAACTTTAGCATACCTTCTAAACGATCAATACCATAACTTGCACTGCGCCATTTTTCATAATCTACTTTACCTTTATGCCAACTAGGAATACCCTTTTCCCAGTTTTCTTTCCACCAAGGATAAAATTCTTCATACTTGCGTCTACATTCTTCTTTGAACCATTTAGGTAATACTTTAACATTCAAATGCGGTGGATGATACACAAAGTGATAGTTAATACCCCCTGCACCAAATGGCCACATATTAATTTTGCTAAAGCCTTCGTTAAGTTTCCACTTGATAAAATCTGGAATATAATAGATGTTTAGTGCTTGCACTGCACACGCTACTGTAACTTCTACGTTGTTACTTGTTTCTTTGTCCAAAATATGGAATACTTCTCGTGTTCTGTCCCACTTACTTGGATAACGAATGTAATTATTCATCTGTTCAATGCTGTCTACCGAATAGTGAAAACGGACCAGTTTGAACTCTTTCCATAGTTCAAACAAATCTTCACGCCATTCGACGCCGTTGCTGTTGTAACGTAGTTCAAGGTCTTTTGCATAGCCTCGACGAATACATTCTTCAAGAATTTCATAGTGTTCCTCAATAATAAGACTTTCGCCACCTGCAAAATAAATTTGTTGCATGTTCGGAATCTGGTCATAAAACTGTTCCCAAAAGATTGGGTTTTGTTTGTGCCAGTTGTAACTACTACCGTTGTAACTACCCTTGTCCTTCCACTGCATAGTTTCTTTTAAACTTTCGTTTTGCACTGCTGGAAAGATTGCTTTATAGTCTTTGATCCAACCTGAGCTATCATGTGGGCTACACATTACACAGGCAAGTTGACATTTAGTACCAAAGCGTAAATCAATGTACGCTAACTGTGGAGGAACACTGCCATCTTCTGCTGTGTTCTTTACAATTTCATCTACATCAACACGTTGAGCCCAATACGCAGTTTCCCACATACGTTTACTATTGTGTCCTGCAGCTTCTTCTTTGTAACACTTAATACAACTGGGAGGCATTTCTCCGTTAAGCATTTGCTTGCGGACATTCTTCATGTATGTGCTGTTCCAGCTTGAAAGAAAGTCACTTACATTAAGATTGTTTGGCTTACCATCTTCTGTTTTAAGAATGCCTACTTGACCGCCATGTTCTTTGTCGTTTGTTGGTCCAACTGAACTTGCGTTCGCTGTACAACACACACGCATACTTCCGTCCGGTCTTGTACTTAGGTGTACCCAAGGCAACAAACAAAAAGTTTCTGATGGATATTTTGTTTTTTCTGTCATTATTTTGTCTCAAACTCTGTAATAAATTTACCATTTTCTGCACAAGACCTTATGCATCGCCAATATATATTGTCTGTCCAAAATTTATTAAGGTCTTTGTACCACTCACTATGTAAAATACTATCAATACTATAGGTATTTAAGTTATTCCAATTAAGGTCGTCAGGAATACGACTTAGAATACTTTGTTTCTTACAGTATTCATCCCATAACATGCAACAAGGCCAAAGTGTACTATCACTAGCAATGAATACAGAGTTTCTTGTTTTATGTAGGCAAGCTACTGATGGTGCAAATTTTTTTCCAAATTCTTGTTTTTCTTTTTCTCCTTTCACGGTTAATATAGGATGATTTACCTTAGAATGTGTATTCTTTTTTGCTTTTCTTTCTTTTCTATAATTGCGAACACTTTTTCTAATCACAAAACCCATGTTTAAAGATTTTGCTAGTTTTTCAGCATCCTTTTCTTGGTGTTCATTGTGAGGAAAACTTATAAAATGCCATTCTGCATATCCGCCTGCATCTAAATATGCATTAAGATTACGCATTAATTTTTTCCAATCTACTCCTATTCTGTAGATATGATTTGTATCTTCTAATCCATCTATTGCCCAAACAATTTTTATTTTAAATTTGTCATCTACAGATTTATGCTTACCTTTATAACTTAGTTCTCCCATTTTTTTCCAAAACTCTGCATTTCGCATACCTCCGTTTGTATGCATTTTTATAGCGATATTACTACCAAAACTTCCGAAATATTCTAATATATCATAAACTTCAGGATGCACACCAGCATCACCTAAGTTACCACTTAGCTTAATTAGTTTCAAGTTTGCAGGTTTAGTAGGTATCCATTTTTTTATATTAGCTAATGAAATATCATTTAGATGCAAGGCTTTACTACCTGCATATGTCTTTATTAGTGTACGCGGGCAATCAGGACAACCAGCATTACATCTGCTTGTAAGTTCAAATTCTATTTGTTCAACATCATTTAATTGCATTTAACTTACTTTCATTCATTTTAGACAATAATTTATCATTATTACGAGCTTTACTTCCGCAAAACTTAGTACACCTTACAATCCTTGGATGTGTTTTATGTTCTGTGTCATTGCCAAAACTCTGCTCTAAATCATTTGTGAAAAAATCGTGACCAACAATTTCTGTTAGTGTATGATAGTTTACATTATTCCAATTTTCTTTGTATCTAGATTCGTAAACATCGAGTCTTTCGTATTTGCGTGTTTCATCATTAAAATCATACTTGTCCACATAAGGAACATTAGTTGGCAGAATACCATAGTGATAAAAATTACTAAAATAGCAACATTGCCAAACTCTGCCTGTATAGTCTATACTAATTTGATTTTTCTTTTTCCATTCGCATTCTATAGTAGTTTCATTTACATATGGATCTATTTCTTTTTCGTACCACCTTTTAGGCATTTTTGACCACACAGACGGCCCTTTATCCTTAACTTCTTCTACCACACCTTTGTACATATTGCTGATAGGATTCAATTCTTTATCACTTATATTTTTCTTTTTTTGTTCTAAATTGAAAATTTTCCTAGAATTGTGTCTTAGTCTCGAACGCCTAATCCTAAATTGTGTAAAACCGTGTTCTTTAGATATTTGCTTTGCTTCTTCAATCTGATGTTCGTTATGATCAAATGCAATAAAACTCCATCTACATCTAATACCATTATCAATTAATATTTTTGCATGTCGCAATACAGTATCAAAATCAACGCCTCTCCTATACATTTGGTGAGTTTCATTATCAGCGCCGTCAATACCAAAAATAACTAAACTTTTTTTAACATCATAATTATTTTTTATACTTTTAGCAAGGTTATGCCACCACTCATTGTCTCTAATACCTCCATTTGTTTCGGCCATAAAGATTAATGGTTGAGAATTATTTTTTCTGCGATGGTTTGCTATTGTTTCAATAATTTCAATAGCTTGTGGATGTAGTGTAAAATCTCCGTACGTACCTGTAAAATTAACATACCGTGCAGTTTTACATACTTCGTCATCAAAGATGTTTCTAATAGCCTGTATAGAAATATTACCTTTAGATCCTGTATCAACATAAGGGTTTACAGTATCTGATCCTTTTACATACCTTCCGCAGTCTAAACATCTACTATTACAGTTGCTTGTAATTTCTACATGTATACCTAACCCGTTTGTAGATTCTAGGAACTTATGCTGGTTCATACTCTACTCCTTTTACATGATTGCTTATTAATTTATAAAATTCACTTTTATCTATTGCCTTTGTAGCACATAACCCGCATCCACACTTTTTATTAGGACATTGTATTGTTTCCATTGTACCAGTTTCTAGCATTGTCTTTACACGATTATTAAATGCTTGCCAATTGCTTATTGTACCTACAGGTCCTCTACCCTTGCCAAATTGTGCTTGACATGTCTGGTGATGAAAAATCTGATCAGTCTGACTTTCTAAATGTAAAAAGAACCAATTTACTCCACAATACCATTCAGGAAACCTTGTGTCGCTTACATATGTTAAATCTTGCTTGTCTCCACAAGTAAGTCCGCAACTTAGTTCGTGCTTACTGCAACAGTGTCTGCCGTGAATTATATTTGTTTTTGTAGTGTCTTTTTTTAGTTCCTTAAAAGTTTTCTCTACATCTTTTTTCATTTTTCGATGTATTTCTTTTTCTTTTTTTACAGGTTCTTTTTTAACTTCTTCAACTTTAATTTCTGTCTTTGTTTTATTTTTTCTTTGCCAGTAATTTTTTAAAAAGTCGCTTTGTTCAGGACTGTATTCTAACCCATTAATTACTCTCGGTACATACTTAACTTTATGTTCATCCATTACATCAATTAAGTCTAAACATTCTTGCCAATAATCATCATATGGATGCATCATTAGATTTACTTTAAAACTTTTCATACTGTTTTTTAGTATTAAAATATTTTCTCTTACCTTTGCTTTAATTTTTTCATTGCTATCACAATGGTAGCTGAGTGTTATACCTCTAAAATCTTGTGCAAGTTGTGGAATATTTTTTGCAGGGAAACTACCGTTTGTGGTTAAGATAGTAAACACATCATACTCAAAATCTGCAAACGCTTCTTTTAGATATGAACTTAATCTCATAAAGTTTGGATTTGCTGTAGGTTCACCACCTGTAAGGCTTACACTTGCTGTTTGTTCATTCCTATATGGCATGATAGTACGCAAGTATTCTTTTATAAAGTCTACACCTTTTACAAGTTCATCAAAGTCAGGAAATTTACTAACAAGATCATGCCGGTCATCGCCACAATATGCACAATCAAAGTTACATCTACGACCTGTATCCCATGTTATGATAAATTGATTAGTTTTGCTAGGATTTATACTATTATAAGTTTTGTTCATAGATATTTTCCGTATTTTTCATGTAGAAGTTTTAGATCAGTGTTTCTAATTTTATCTTGTGTACGTGTGTAATCCTGCATTAATTTTAATGCTTCTTTTCTGTTTGTTTTCCTATCTATGTCAAACTTGTTTACAATATTCCTTACAGTTTTTGTATATTCTTTATTAGGGTATTCTTTGTCAAATTCATCTATTAAACTGTTTACATACTGCCTATCTTCATCTGTTAACAACATTGTACTTAAATGATCTTGTTCAATAGTACTAAAGAAAGGATACATATTCCATATTTCTTCTTGCCTGTTTTCCCATTCTGCAACAAAAGTAAGTATATCTTTTATTCTAAATATATTATAAAATTGCACAACAAAACTAAAACCTAAAGCAATATCATGATTTGTAAACCCGTATGTACCAATCTTTTTACAATTATCTAAAACTTTGTTCCAGTTACCGTTAGATCTTACATATTCATACACATCCGCTGTTCCGTCTAAACTTACCCTTAGTAAAAATTTATTAAATTTACCTATTAAATTTGTAAATCTATCAGGAAAGTTAGTTGCATTAGTTGTAAAACTAATAATAATATCTTTTTTATGTTCTAAATTACGTAGTTTTTCAAGTGCAATATAAACATCTTCTTGCATTAATGGTTCGCCGCCAAGTATTTTTACTCTGCGAATATTATGCATAGGTAGTGTTTCGATAAATGCATTAGGCTCTTTATTATCTTTGTAAAGTTTACTTTTTGCATGTCCTAAATGATAAGGTTTATAAGCATCTTCATTTTTAACTATTTCTTTTGCTATCTCAGAACTACTTCCCGGATGGCACATTCTACACTTTAGGTTGCAAAGGTTACTACCCCTATAATCCATTGCTAACGGACTTTCATATTGTGTGCCTTTTTCTATACTATATACTAACTTTTCACCTGTCAACTTTTCTATTCTGTCAACCATATTGTTATAGTGCTTTCTTGCACTAAAACTTCCTTTACTTTCTACGTCAATACAACGGGTGCAAATATCGTGTTTTTTGCCTTCAAGCATTGCCTGACGCACTTCCTTTAAAAAGTCGCCGTTCCAGTAATCATCAAAAGTTTGTTCAGTCTTTCCGTCAACACGGGACTCACAACACGGTAACATCTTAGTATTACTTTTGTCACCTTTATAGTAATAATGGAAAAAAGGTGCTGTACAGAATGGTCTATGCTGTTGGTTTAGGTTTTCCATCAAAATGAGCTCCTGGCCTTGATCCTTCAGTTACGTTTTTTGCATCGTATCTATCAAAGTATCTTTGTAGCATTGGTTCAATGGTTACTGTATCAGTTCCCCTAATTTTATTCAATGCTAATTCTGCCCTCACAAAATCATTTGCATATCTTGCTTTACGTTCATCTATTTGTGTTTTATTAAGTTCACTGTGTAACAAATCAAACCATTGTTGTTCGTCCTTGTTCATATCAAATTCAATAATACACTCTTGCACTTGCTGTCTAATATAGTCCTTGTGGTCATCATCTAACCAACTTACGCTTAGATACCAAGGATCAACAATAGGATTAAATGTTACACCATTATGCTTATTTGAATACTTACGTGATCCTTTAAGAAACCATTCGACATTACGCTTTACTTGAAATGCACTAATAGGTTGGAATACATGCATAATGCCTGCCCATTTTAGGTTAGGCAATGTAAATATTTTATCAAATACTTTTTGTTTTTTATCCCATTTAGTACCGTCACGTAAAAATTCATCTGTGGCTCCTACGCCATCTACACTAATGTTGAAACTTACTTCCTTGAACTGCGCAAGTAAATCGTAAATCCTGCTAGGCAAACTTGTGCAATTTGTAATTTGGTGCAATCTTACATTTCCAGCTTCTCCACTGTCTACAATTTTTTTCATAATATTGTAAACACGAGGATCAATAAGTGTTTCACCTCCACTCATTTTCAAGCGGAATACTTTACTAAAGTCTAGATTACTTACAACATCAAACTTAGGGTCCTCATAATCAATTTGTTGGGCTTTACGCATAGCATTTTTACTTTGTGTAACCATATCCCAATGACTCCATCCCTGGATTTCTGGATTGGCAAGTACTTCTTGCTCAATTTGGTTACTCCAAAGGCTATTACAGCTACGACATTTCAAGTTGCACAACTTGCTAGGACGTAGATCAATATCTACAGGTTTTTCGAACTCAAGTGTGCCCTTTTCAATATCCCAATGTATATCTGTAAAGCCTTCTTTTAGTTCTAACTCGTAGCGTTTTATGTAATCTAATCTGTCGCTTTTATGATAGATGCCTTCACTTTCCCAACGTCCACACCACCATTCACAAGACTGGGGCATTTTACCATCAAGAAAACTTTGGCGAATTTCTTGCATTGTTTCCCCTGACCAAAACTCTTCGTGTTGATCTTTTAGGCTAGATTCAGTATCCCAACGTCCGATGACATGACTCATACAACAAAGTTTGTAGCCTCTGTTGTTTGCGTTGATATATGTGTGCATAAAAGGAGCAGGACAAAACTTTTTGTTTGGTACAAGTGATTCTAAGCGTTCTGCTTCTTTTTTATCTATTTTAGCCATTCAATTAATTCTGTGTTTGCCAATTCTTCGACAGACTGTTTTCTTTGTTCATCAAGTGTTGTAGTAATGTATTTAAGTTGATCACGCTTTTGATATTTTGTGTCTGGCTTGATTTGTTTTGCCGTTTCTACATACCTTTCAAATTCTTTCACTTGTCTACAATCAGTATTGTGCCATTGCTCTAATGTACTTTCTAATAAACTATTAGGTAAAAACTTTGCGGCAAGTTCGCTGTCTTTTGGTCGTAAATTTAAATTAAAATCAATACGTGGTATATAATTTTTCTTTAACAACCAAGGATACTTTTCTGTATAGGATTTTAATGTTGTATACAGTTTTGGATTATTATGCCAGTTGTAGGCTGTTACTACTGTGCTTGTTCTTACTCTAAAATATGGGTTTTCATACATTTTATTTTCATCTGCAAAGGCAAGAAATTCCATAAATCTTTCTTGCCACTTGCTCCATGTAAACGGATACCGAATATAGTTGTAAGTTTCATTGCATCCGTCGACACTTACATTTAAATCAACACCTTTAAAATGTTTTAACCGTTCAAGCACTGCGCAAACAAACTTTGTACCGTTTGTAGTTATTAATAATCTAATATTTTTAGCATAGTTATTTTTAATAGCATGATCTAAAACTTCTAAGAAATCTTTGCTTATAAATGGTTCACCACCTGTTACTTTTAAAACTTCTATTCCGGGCAACAATTCAATAACATAATCTTTCCTTTTTGCACTTATTCCAGTTTGATCTTTTTGCTTGTATTTTTCAAAGTTTTTCCAATGCTCTGGCATAGGTTTTTCGTTATCTCTATACCAGTCAATAGCTGAAACAAGTTGATTACTACTGCTTGGATCGCACATTCTACAAGCTAGATTGCATGTGTTATCAAAACGTAAATCTAAATACTTTATTTGTTCATCTGCATTAGGATTAACAAACTCTTTAAACTTATCTACAGTATATGTGTGTCTAAAACTAAGTCCGTTGTTACGCTCTCTTGCATAGCACACTTCGCAAGCAGGATGTTCTTTTCCCTGTTGCATATATGAACGTATCTCTTCCATGCTTGTACTTTCGAACGCTTGTTTTATACTAATAGCATCATCTTTAAAATCAAAGTAACTTTCACTATTACAACAAGGACGATAGCCTCCACCTACACTTCCATTTACGTGTATCCAAGGTAATATACAAAATGTTGAACTGTCTTTTGGTTGTTTCATTTTTTTAATTCCCACATCAACCAGTTTATGATTTTACTATTAGTAGGTCCTCTTAAATCAGTAAGTTTTTCAACATACTTAACTAATTGTTTTGTTTTAAAACTATCTTCTGCATCAATATGTTTTTCAACGTATTTTTTTACCACTTCGGGTAATTCTTGCTTTAGCAAGTGTTCTTTAATACGTTTTGGTAAAAACTTAATGTCTAAATATTCAGGATAAGAACATACATCGTAAGTAGGCATTTTTTCGCCTATAAACGAACGATGCCATTCTTCATAATCTGCTAAATCTAAAATATTCAATGCATGGACTACATAATGGATTTGTAGGTAAACAGGACACGTATCTCTGTTACCCTTACTCCAACGCCAATTCTGCCACCACTTAATATTGTTTTTTATTTTTTGCCAATTAGTCCCGTGTCTAACAAATTCTGCAACTCTACCCTTTCCGTCAATGCTAATATTCAAATATAAATTTTTTACACTATCTAATACTTCTAACCACTGTGCGTTAGGAAGTACACTTCCATTTGTCGACAGATCTAAATTTATGTTTTTTAAATCAAACTTTTTTAGAAAATTTAAATTACGTTGCTCCATAAAAGGTTCTCCACCTAGCAACTTTATCTTAGTTACATGACTGAGATCATTAAAATCAAAGTCTGTGTATTCAATTTTGTTTTTCCCCTTTGCCTTCATTGATTTTGTAGATACAATCTCAGGAATACTATTAACTTCATCAATATCTTTCCACCAAGTAGTGCTATACTGTGCATCACAGGTTACACATGCCATATTGCACAAATTGCTTAAACCTATTTCAATATATTTCAATTTTTTATGAGGTGTAACTCCAAACTCTGCATTTAACTTTTCTCGCATCGATGGGTGGCCAAGTTCTTCATCTCTGTAACATTTTGCGCACCCCTGGAGTTCTTCATTGTCTAACATTTGTTGACGTAATTTGTCCATTTGCGGACTAAGAAAATATTCCATCGGAGGCTTATGATCAAAGTATTCACTGTCGCTAAACCTACAACAAGGTTTATTACGTCCACCTACATTTGTACAACTATGAACAAATGGTGCAATACAAAATTTATCCATTTATAATTTCCTCAACTGTTGCACCATAAACATCTTCAAATTTACTATTTTTAATTTGGTCCATTCTATTTGTGTAGTATATAAATCGTTTTTGATTTTTTGAATCACATGCTGTATTTTCAATTAGATATCTAATGTCTTTAATCATTTTTTGTAATCCAGGCATCGATACAGTATTGTATTTTTCTAATTTATCTAATATTTTTTGTTTGTTAGGAATGACAGATAACCCAAGATATTCTGGATATTGTACAAAACTGTGATGTAAGTTATTAACAGGTAAATCTAACATGTCGTCTAAAACGTTTTCTATATCCAACAATTGATATATAGAAATAGTATTTGTTGCTTCAACTATTGTTTTACTATTGTGTTCTCTAAATACTTGTATATTTTTTACAATATTGTCGTATGTGCCACTTCTAAAGTAATTATAAATATTTTTTCCGCCGTCGACACTGATCCTAATTTTAGATTTATTAAATTTTAAAAATAATTTACTAAGTTTTTCGTAATTAACCGGTGTGTTAAAATTACTAATACAAATAAGTTTTATATTGCCAACATTAGGATGAGATTGCATGTTTTCGAGAAATCTCCAAAATTGTTTTTGGTATAGTGGTTCGCCACCTGCAATATCAATATATTTTAAATTAGGACAATTACGAATAAGATCTTCAGTAAGTAAGTCAACTTGTTCCAAAGACCATGATTGGTTGTTTGCATCTTCTACTAAGTTATGAATACCGTAATCTATATCTTGTTTATTAACATCTACATTACGCAAAATACTTTGCCATTTACTACTCCACTGCGGACTACAATGTAAACAACTTAAATTACAAGCATTACTAAATCTTACTTCTACATATTCTAGCAATT
>Ga0181568_10003525_pt1 | contig 14097 bp, 6 predicted proteins | sample 101ome_20_FD_133758 | JGI IMG/M metagenome (GOLD analysis project Ga0181568, IMG submission 133758) | Coastal salt marsh microbial communities from the Groves Creek Marsh, Skidaway Island, Georgia - 101404AT metaG (megahit assembly) | ecosystem: Environmental > Aquatic > Marine > Intertidal zone... | reverse complement strand
GGACATCTTTTATATATTATATTAGAATTATTTAAATATTGCATTAAACAAGAACCACAAAATATATGTGTACAATCTAATAAAACTGGGTTTTTTATATTATCTAAACATATTGAACAAGTTTTACTTTTGATTTCTGTTATTCTTTCTGTTAAATCTTTTAATTTCTCTTCTAATATTTTTAATTCTGTATCTATATTTTTAATTTTATTAGCTTTTTGTTCTTCTGATATATCTAATTCTAATACATATTCTCTTTCTTTTTGTTTATTATATATTGATTTATTCATATCAGCACATATTAATTTAGCAATACCTTCTTCTGTATCATTTTTACCACCTAATTCTTTTACAGCACCTGATATATCATTTGCATTAATTTTTTCTAAAACACTTTGATTTATATAATTTTTAATAGCTTTCAAATATTTAGACATTTTACATAAATAGTATTTCTCAGTCATTGCTGGGATTTTAAAGCTTTCTCTGACAAAATTTTTATTGCATTTTACTAACAAATAATCAATATATTCTTCTTTTAATATATCCTTAATATTATAGTATTGTGAATAAGAACTAGATGAGTATCTATCACATACATTCATATATGTTCCACTTATTAACCAAATAAATAAATAATTGAATATTTCTATTTTATTAATTATATCATGACATTCATCAATTATAATACGTTTCCATCTATTTATAAATTTGTCTTTATAACTATTATTATAATAATCTAAAAATCTTGATAGTGTAGTATTTTTAATTAATACAACATCATATTGATTAAAATAATCTATGATTTCTCTTTCATTATTTAATGTATATTCAGGTAAAAACTTTTTAATATAAGTTAAACTATCAATTGCTATATAATTTAAAGATGTATTGTTTTTCAATGTTTTTTCCCATTGAACATAAACAGGACCTCTTGGAACAATAATTAATGTTGAAGAAATCATTTCTTGTATATTAGGAGCTTTTTTATTACTTGACACAGCAGTAAAATAATTATATGCTTTATTGCTATGATAACTATTAACCATTATATCATTAATATGTATATTATTTAATGGATTATGAGCAATAATTGATAAAGCTGTTAATGTTTTACCATATCCAACAATATCACCAAGAACACCAATATTTGTTGATATTTTAACATTGTCATATGTATCATTATTTTTTTTAATTTTATAATTTATAGAACCAACATTTTCCATATAAATTGCTTTATATAAACATGCTAATTGATGTGGTTTTAGATTTTGCTTAATTTTATCAGGTTGGTTACAACGTGGAGATAATGAATCTATTTCCAAATTATATACAATGTCGTTATTGGACATTTAAACTTATCTATTATTACGTGATTATATTTTATATAGCTTTTATACAAATAAATTTAACTAAAATGATATAAGAAGTTAATTAATTTAATAATTTATTATGGAAGAAGAAAATAAAATTATAGAAAATAGTGTTGTAAATGAAGTACCAAAATTGAAAAAAATCATATTTGCTCTCCCAGGCGATAATTTTAGTTCTAAATTTTTAATTGCTTGGACAGCAACTATTAGCAAGCTATGGGATATGCGTAAATATGATATAATGATATCTCCTTCTACTGGTTCATTTGTTTCATTTGTTAGAATGCATACTTTGGGATTAGATACTTTAAGAGGTGAAGATCAAAAACCTTTCAATAATCAAGATTTTGATGTATGGATTACAATTGATAGTGATATTGTATTTACACCAGAACAAGTTGTTGAACTAATCGAATCAACTGATCAACATCCAGTTGTAGCTGGAATGTATAGAATGTCAGATTTAACAAATTATGCTTTTGTAAAAAATTGGGATATAGAACATTTTAAGAAAAATGGAAGCTTTAAATTTTGCACACCCGATGAAATTGAAAATTGGAGAAAAGAAACTGAATTTAAGTACTATCCAGTAGTATATTCTGGTATGGGATTTATGGCTGTTAAAAAAGAAGTTTTTGATAAACTTAAATATCCATATTTTAATTCGGAACTAGAAGTAATTGAATGTGAAGACGGAAAAAAAATAAGAGATATTTGCAGCGAGGATGTAGCGTTCTCTAAAAATATTAATAAAGCAGGATATCAAATAATGATTAATACAAATATTCGCGTAGGTCATATTAAACCACTTATTATTTAATTTATTTTGTTTTATATAATTAAATTAAATGGAAAATTTATCATTATATTTTGAAAAAATAAGTAATTATTCACCACTTGTTATATTAATAATATATTTAATATACTATATTTTCTCTAATTCTATAATTACAATAATAATATTATTAGTAGGTATATATATTGGATTTTATTTAAATAATTTTATTAAAGAAAATTTAGATTATTATAGAGAGCTTATTTAGTTTTTCTAACATATTTTCTTTTAGCAACTTGCTCAAATTGTTTTTTTGTTTTACCGCCTTTATTTAATTTTTCATCTTTTGATGATTTACTTAACAAAGATGATTTATTTGTATTTGCAGTACTACTCATTTTATAACTAGAATTATTTTTATCATCATCATTTAAACTTTGCTTAATTAATTCTTCTTGCTCTTCTTTATCATCTATTATTCTTTGCTTTTCTTCTTGTAATCTTTTCTCATCTTCTAATCTTTTCTCTTCTTCTAATCTTTTCTCTTCTTCTAATTTTTTCTCATCTTCTAATCTTTTCTCTTCTTCTAAACTTTTTTCTTCTTGTAATCTTTGCTGTTCTTCTTCTAATCTTTTCTCTTCTTCTAAACTTTTTTCTTCTTCTAAACTTTTTTCTTCTTCTAAACTTTTTTCTTCTTCTAAACTTTTTTCTTCTTCTAATCTTTTCTCTTCTTCTAAACTTTTTTCTTCTTCTAATCTTTTCTCTTCTTCTAAACTTTTTTCTTCTTGTAATCTTTTCTCTTCTTCTTCTAAACTTTTTTCTTCTTGTTCTCTAATACGTTTTAGCTCTGTTTCTTGCTCCATTCTTTTTCTTTCTTGCTCTTGTTTTTCTAATTCATTTAATTTATTTACATCAGGAACATTTGCCGCGCTCATGAAAGGTAAGTATGAATAGTTTTGTGCAGGTTTAACTTCTACATTTTGAGGTGGTGATGCTGTACTAACATGTTGTATATTACTTCTTGGCCGCATAATAGTTTCTTCTGGTTGTGAGGAGAAATACCAATAAAATATACTACCTACAATTATTAAAAATATAAATATACCAATACTTATCAAAACCCATTTAAATTTACTCATAATATCTTCCTCTTCTTTTGTTTTTTCTGTAATTTCATCCGCTGGTTCTTCTGGTTGTTCTTCTGGTTGTTCTTCTGGTTGTTCTTCTGGTTTAACTCCTAATATTACTTTATCTTCATTTTCTCTGTCTTGTTTTCGCGATTCAACAGCAGCTTTAATTTCTTTAAGGGTAGAATCATCTGAAAAAGTTTCTTTATTATTTAATGATTTCATAAAATTTTCAACTATTTTACTTTCATCTGATTTTAAGGTTTGTTTTGCAGTATTAAGTGCTAATATTAATTTATCAGTTAAAATTTTAGATGAAGCCATTTTATTTTTAAATAATTACTACTCTATAATAATATATTATTTAATTAGATAATACATATTAATATATATGAATTTATTAAAACCAATATATGTTAAACGATGGTTATCTGAAACCAATTATATAACTTATGTTTTTGATACTAATAAAACAAATATATATAAATCAAATTATATAGTAATTAATGAGTATATTTTTCAAGATAATAATTACGAAGATGCATTTAATAAAATAGTTTATTATATATTACAAAAAGATAAAAATATTGAATTACCTTTTTATTTTTGGGATAAAGATAATTTATTATATGATATTAATAATATTAAATGGTCTGGATACAATATAAATCCATTTAAATCAAAAGATAGAAATTCAGAATCATTAAAAGAACCTATTAATATATCAAATAAATATGGTTTATTAAAAAAAACTGAATTAAATTTAGTATTTTATAATGATTTTAAATATGACATTAAATATTATTTTGATAAAACAATAAAAAAACCAGATTTTATTAAAAGAGTTAAAGAGCTAATTAAAAATGAAGAATTTTTAGTTAGTTTATACAATAAAGAAGTTAAATACACAAAGTTATCATTGGAAGAGTATAATGATGTCTCTTTTGAAACAAATATAGATAATATAGAAAATCTTATTTTGCTATTTGATAAACTAAAAACTAATGAAAAAATGCAAATAATACAATTAATTAATAATAATAATGCTATTTATAAATTATTTAAAGAACACACATATAATAACGAAAAAGATCTGTCTTTTATTTTTAATATAATAAATGTTAAAGATGAATTACTTAATATATTTTATAAAGGCAAAACTTCTAAAATTTCAATTAGTGAAAATAATGCTATAATAAATTTTAAATATCCTATCGATAATGGTAATAAAATAGATTCAATTATAAAAGATAAAAAAGATTTTACTGATTACATTAGTAAATATATTACTCTTAAAACAGATTTTATTGAAACCGATATCAATATTAGATTAAAATTTATGATTGATAATATTGAATTTCCAACCTTAATAAAAAAAATAGGAACTTATTCTAATATATTTGAAGCCATAATATTTAAAAATGAGAAAAAGAAAAATAGTGGATATTACGCCTATAAACGGGTAAATAATATATTAAATAATAAGTTTAATGTAACTTCATATATAAAATCAAGAATTATAGTAGGTGTATCAGAAGATGATATTGTAAAAGAACTTATTATATTTGGATATACTAAAACAGAATCTGTTTCATTAATTAAACAAGAATTGCAAATAATAGGAGATATTGGATTTAATAATTTAGATAAAAATCCGAATATTATTGAAGGTACTTATATTGTTGTTAAAAAAAGTGGTAGTGGATTTGAAATTGATATTAAAAATTGTAAATCATTTTACGAACTTAATAATATTAAATTTTGGCTAACTAAAATTATAGAACAAACAAGAGTAATTGAAAAGAAACCAGTTATAGTTGCTATAAAAGAAAATACACCAGAGCCTCAGAAAAAAAAATCAACATCAAAATCATCTGACGAAAATTTAATAGATGATGATATGGATTTTGATGATTTTTCAAAGTTTCAAGGTGGTGTCAAAAAATTAGAATTTAAAAATTATTTAATTAATCGTTTAAGGAATGCAGATAAGGAATTATATCAAGATAATAATAAATCGCGTAAATGTCAAAGACAGCATCAACCTGTTGTTTTATCAAAAGAAGAATTAGATGAAATTAAAGATAAAGACTACAATAAATACTTTGATAATATTATTGAATATGGTAGTAATCAAAATATTAAAAATTATTATACTTGTCCAAGATTATGGTGTCCAGTTAGTAAAATACCATTAGATGAAAGTGAAGAAAATCCCAAATGTCCAGGTGATAATGAAGAGCCAATGAAATTAAATGAAGATATGAAAAATTCCAATAAACCTAGATATGCTTATTTAATAAAAAATATAAATTTACCTTGTTGTGGTAAGAAAAAACCTATTGATGAAATTAAGTCAAACAATACTATTAAACCTTCTAAAAAACTAGATAAATCGGTATCATATGAAAACTCCATAAAATTATCAAATTTTGATAATGATGATAAAAATTATATTATGAATAAAATACCTATACCATATAAGGGACGTTATGGTGATATAGCAAAAGAATTATATAAAATATTAAAACCAAATTATAATAATGAATATAATAAACAATGTCTTTCACCAAACAATATCAATAAAAGAGAATGTATATTAAGAAAAAGTTTAATTAATCAAAAAGATATACCAGATAAATATGATAATATAATAAATGTTGTTGCATTTTCTCTTGGAAGAACAAAAGAAGAATTTATAAAAGATATTACTGAAAAATTAGATTTAATTACATTTCTATCACTAGATAATGGAAATGTATGTAAGGATTTCGTTGATTTAGAACCAATAATAGCAGAAGATAATATTCAATTATATAATGAATTTCTCAAATTCAATAAAAAATTTAATAAGTCATTATTAGATGTTCCAGATGCAAGCGATAATACAAAGGTAGATAATTACAAAAAATCTAGATATTTATATATATATAAATCATATTTAAAATTTATTAAATATTTATCAGCAGATAATTATCCATTTGATAAAACTATTAAATATTTAAATTCATTAGTTGCTATAATTTATAAAAAATTAATAGTATTATGGGATATTGAAAAAATAGATAAAAATATCCAAGTTAATATGTTGTGTCCATATTATACGCGATTTATAGATTTATATTCATATTTAGATAAAAGTCCAAAATTTATAATGATAATTAAAGAAAACAATTATTATGAACCATTGGTATCAAAATCAATTACTATGAAAGCAGATAAAAAGGAATTTAATTTAGAGGAATATAAAATAGTAAAAGATATATTACTAAATTGTACAAAAAAGAATAATTTTGAAGATTATGATATTGGATTATTTACAAATAAAAATAATATAAATGTTCTCAATAAACTATTAAAAGAAGAAAGTGAATTATTTACTTTTGAATCTGTAATAATAAATACTGATTATACTATTAATAAAATAATTTTAAAAAATAATACTTTATTAAAATTTAATCCACAATCTATTATAATATTACCACTATTAATAAGTGAATATAAAATTAACAATGTTATATTTTATGATGATATAATTGATAAAGAATTTAATATTAAAATAGTTAAAGATATATATAATAAATTTAATAAAGGATTTGAAAATATTAAAGAATTAGGATTTTCAATTGATATTGGAGAAATAGTTTTCGATACAAAAGAATTAATTAGAACTAAGTTAAAAATAGCTGATGAAAAATATGAAACATTCACGAGTAATATTATATTACCATTTAATAATAAAAATGCATATTACAGTTATATTGAATCAAATGATATAAAAATGAAAAAAATAGAGAAATTAAGATTGCTAATTAAAAATAAATTATTAGATAGCAAATTTACAGATCAATTTTATAATTCTTTATGTAAAAAATCTAGAAAAAAAGTAATAAAAACTTTATTAAGTGAGTTTAAATCATCTTCATATGATATGGAAGATATTAAGGATATACAAATAATAATAGAAGAAATACCATTATCATCGAGAAAAAATATAAAAAACTGGTATATAAAATCATTATTGTTTTCAAAATATGATTACGTAAATGAATTATCTAATAAAATTAAAGATTTAGGAAATGAATTATTGTTTACACAATACACTGTAAGTAATAAGATACCATTAGCTATATTAAAATATCATGAAGCATTACCTAACAATATTAGTAATATTGAAGAAAATATTGATTATTATAAATTACAAAAAGATATAAAAGATGTAGATATTAAATTACCTGAAATATTTAATGGTGAAGAAACAGCGTTAAATAGTAAATGGACAAAATACAAAAAGAAAATATGGTATAAATTGCGATATATTAAAAATACATACAACGAAACTTACATTAAAGGTTTATTTGAATACCTTACAATTAAGTTAAATACTAATTTACTATCATATAATGAAATTCAAGAAAAATCTAACAAATATTATTTAGATGTTTTTAATAAAGATAATTATGACAAAAATAAAAATTCGCGTATAAAGAGATTATTTAAAGACACTCATTTCTATCAAATTTATTTAAAAGAATTGAATAAAATTAATAAAACTAAGAAATCATTTAAAACATTGAGTATTTTCTTTCAAACTTATTTTAATGAAAGTTCTTATGAAGAAAGAAGTAATATAATAAATAATATAATTAAAAATAATTTAATTAAATATCAAGGTGATATAGATATATATAATATTGCTAAATTACTAAATATATCTATATTTATAATACATAATCGTTCTGAATATGGTAAAGGTGTAAATGTTGAAAAACGCGCAGGTGATAAAGATTTAAATATAACGACATCAATATATAAAGCTGATAATAATATTGAAAAACGACCATTAATAATGTTATATAGAAAGGTTGAAAAAACAAATATAAGTTATTTTATTATTAAAAATACAGAAACAATAGAACCTTTTTATATGGAATTGCAAGATGCTCCTGATGATATAAAAAATAAAATATTAGCTTCTTCTAATTTAAGTGATATGTCATCTACATCTACAACATCTATATGATTTTAACTTTTTGTTCAGGTAGTTTATAACACTTATTATTTTTTTGTTTTAGATTGAATTGTATATCCAAATCATTTTCAATGCAATTATTATAAGTTTCTTCTTCTTCCTCTTCCTCTTGGATATCCTCTAATTCTTCTTTTTCATCTACTACATCTTTCAACAATTCCATCATATGTTCTTCATCTACTAAAATACGACTATCACCTGTTCCACATGGTGGTTGTTGTCCCAACATTACGTTTGCAGATACGCCATTTACTTTATCGTATTCAGCGAATATACTTGCATTAATTAACATGTCTGTTGTTTCTTCAAAAGATGACTTAGCAAGTGGACCAATATCACCCCGATTAATACCATGTCTATCAATAGACATAAGTTGTCCTTTATACGTCATGGTATCAATGAGTAGAGACATATGTCTGAAATTCATAGAACCTTCACTTGTAACAGCAACTAATTCTTTATAAAGAGCATTACGTGCTGCTTCAATACCAAGAGTATCGTAAATCTCACGAATATCATTTGAAATTGTACGCGTTGAATCAATATTTGGATTAGAAAGAATATCTATTAAATTTGTTCCATCTGTATCGAGAACCCATTCTACAATATTATCAAATTTATTGCTTTCATCATTATATTTGGTATATTTCTTTTTATTTAGGGATACCTTTTTGATACCTTTATAGCCCTTTAATATAATTTGATAAACGATATTATGTTCAATTGCTTTAATTGTTGCAATTTCATCTTTTTCATCAATATCTTTTAGAGCTGTTTCAGTCAATTTTATTCTAAATATACATTCTTCGGCATTATCATCACTATATACACAATCAATATATTTGTCGTATGCTAAATTTAATTTAGTGTAAATATCTATCATTTTAAGTCCAAATAAATTCATCTTAGATTTATTGAAAACCAATCTAAGAACCCATGGAGAACTACTACGCGATTTACAACTATTACTTTCTATTTCTTCAAATTCTTTGTATACTTTCATAATACCTTGATCTTTCTCAATATTTGTATCATAATATTCTCCATTATCCCAATATATTTCACTATATTCCAATATATCAGATAATTTAGTAATTTCTATTGAATTTTTAATATTCATAGCATGATTTTTTGTTATATCTATGCGAGAATCAGTAATTTCACCATCATCATTCATATTAGGGTTAACAATACTTGCAACATCATGTTTCATATAAATAATTAATGTTGGTGTCTTAGTTTTCTTTGTTGCAGATAAAATTTCTTTAAGACGAGGTACACCAGATGTTGCCTTAACAGCTGCTGCTGTACCTGAAACATGAAATGAATCTAATGTCATTTGTGTACCTAATTCACCAATTGTTTGGGCAGCGACAATACCAACCATTTCTCCCGGTTGAGCAATTGCTTGTTTAAAGTATTCATTTATTTGTTCAATAATCCAATTAAATATATCTTTTGTAAAATGATAATGAAATATTAATTTCTTAGGGTTTAAATGAATTCTTAATAGAATATGAAAGAATTTAGTACCTTGGGTATTGTTTTTAATACATAAATCATTTTTTAGTTTTTCAATAGCATTTAAAATGTATTCAGGTGTTAAATCTGTTTTAAATGCTTTAATACCAATTGATTGGAGACGTTTATGTGCATTATTAATAATGCGTTCAAATGGAATTGGATAATTAATTATCTTTTTTTTTTCACCATTAAATACATATTTAATAAGAAAATCTTTATCATCAAGCATTTCTTCAAAGTGCTTAGTGCATTTTTTATAAGTATCTGTATTAATAGTTTCAAATGCTTCCGTTGTCATATGAAGTGCGGGATTATCAGTTGATTTTAAATGATATTCTTTATCGATTTCAAGTAGTTCTTTATCAATAGTATTTATAATTTGCACCTCTATTTTACAACCATCCATACCATCTTCTCCATAAATATATTGTATTATTGAACCAATAGCAGTTCTTACAGTATTATCATAGTGAATTTTAGAATCTTCCATTGCCTTTACTAATCTGCGTTGGATATATCCTGTTTCGGATGTTTTTACAGCCGTATCAATAAGACCTTCGCGCCCACCCATAGCATGAAAGAATACTTCTTGTGGGGATAGTCCTGAGATAAAACTATTTTTAACAAATCCTCTTGCTTCTGGACCATCATCATATTTAGTAAAATGAGGTAGTGTTCTATCTGTAAAACCATATGTAATACGCTTACCATCTACATTTTGCTGACCTACACAAGCAATCATTTGTGCTACATTTGTTTCTTTTCCTTTTGAACCAGATTTAACCATATTTATCATTCTGTTTTTATTTTCATCAATTTGTGATAAACCTATTTTTCCTACTTCACTTGTTGTTTCATTTAAAATACCAATAATTTCACGTTCAATATATTCTTCATTATTGAATATACTATTATTATCAATAGTACCTCTACGTATTTCATCTAGTTTATTATAAGCCTTAGTTTTCATTTCTTTGATTTTATTTTTTAAATTTTCGTCAGTTTCTTTATCAGTAACTAAATCACTGATACCAACGCTAAATCCGGCTGTTAATAACCAACGACAAACAAGACGTTGAGTATTATCTAGGAACTTTCTTACTTCAAATGGTCCATAATCATGATATATTACTGGTAACATTCCAGTTGTAATACCATGAAATATAGTTTTATCAAGATTACCTTGTTCTAATTCACTATTATTAATTATAAATTTTTCATTTTTTTTATTTTTTCTATTAATATAAAGACCTGGTGGTAATATCTGTGAATAAGCTTCTTTTCCTGTATACATATACTTTTTATCAGGCTTCTTTAAACTGCCACCAAAGTAACTATTAACCATTTGAATATTAGCCAAAGTTTTATCTTGTATCGTTGTAATATCCTTAGTTAATCTAAATGAACCTAATAGAGTATCCTGAACAACTTCAATAATCGGCTTACCATCTCTTGGTGCTAATATCATGTATGGAACAGCAGCAATATCCATAAGTTCATTCATTGTTTGAACACTTTGAGGACAATGCAAATTCATTTCATCTCCATCAAAATCAGCATTGTATGGTGGTGTATCTAAAACATTTAAGCGAAATGTTTGATATGGCATAATAACTACTTTATGACACATCATAGACATTTTGTGCAAAGACGGTTGTCTGTTAAATAGAACATAATCACCATCTTTAAGGTGTCTATGAACAACATCTCCATATTTTAAATCCTTAGCGTTTTGTTCTAAATCCTTTGAATATCTTAGATTAATAGTTGTATTATTCATTTTAATATATTTTGCTCCTGGCCAATTATCAGAACCATTCATTACTAGTTCTCGCATTTTTTCAATATTATATTGATTTACTGTTTCTGGAAAAGTAATGTTAATAGCTACTTTAATTGGAACACCCAATTCATCAATACTAATATAAGGATCTGGTGTAATAACAGAACGAGCTGATTGATCTACGCGTTTACCATTGAGATTACCTCTGATACGTCCTTCTTTTTTTTTCATGCGGTCTGATACAGATTTAAGTTTACGACCATTTCTTTGTTGTGAAGGTGCCAATCCTGGTATTTGATTATTAATAAATGTAAATACGTGATATTGTAAAAGCATAGTAATATACTTGATAGTATCTTCAGATGCTCCTTTGTTTATTTTATCAATAATACTATTATTAGTCTTAATAATATCACTAAGCTTATGTGTCAAATCATCTTCTCGGCGCTGTCCATTTTCTTCAATGATACTAGGGCGAACAGCAGGTGGTGGAACAGGTAATACAGTACATATCATCCATTCAGGTCTATTCCATTTTGGATTAAATCCCATCATTTCCATCTCGCGTTCAGTAATTCTTTTGAATATTTTGAGAATGTCATCCGCAGATAATTCTTGAGAAATCTTTTCTTCCTTTTTCTTATCTTTCCATTCTGCAATAATCTTCATTGCATTTTCTTTATGAAACTTTGAAGGACGTAATGCTCCACATCCAACAACTCCATCATCACCACATGAACGCAGTTTAGTAGTTGTATTGCAAAGTTTATAATATGCTTCCCATCTTTTTTGATTATTTTTGATGGAAAGTATTTTAGCCATATCATTCTTAAAATCTTTATGTTGTGTATCAGGAGAAATCAAACATTTAGAACATTTATAGCAAACACAATTTAGTATTTTTTTTACAATATCGAAAAACATTGCATGAAATACTGGTTTTGCTAATACAATATGTCCAAAATGACCAGGGCAGAAAATATTCTTTTGCTCACATGTACAACAAATACGATTGTGTTCTAAAACACCCATTCGCGAATCAAATAAACCGCCAATAATTGGTTCGCTTCCAGCATATGTATCTGTTTTATTAATTTCTACAACAGAGCGTTTGATAATTTCATCCGGTCCCAATACACTAAATTGAATACCTTTAACCTCTTGAATTTCAACTTTCTGGTCATTGTAAGATAGTTCTGGATAAATTGACATATCTCTTAATAATAGTAGTTAAAATAACTTGTCTTATGTTTAAATTATTTTAAAAAAAATATCAATTTTTATTTTTTATTGCTTTTTAAATAAATTAGCAAAATCTTCATAGAATAAATATATTAATATAATAAATATTGTTATTATTATTGAAAGTACAATAAAATACCCATTTTTCTTATCTTTAAATGGAACACCTTTGAATGGCATAGATAATAAAGAAATTATAAATGATGTTGGTAAGAAAATAGCTGCTACTATTGTTAATATTCTAGATGTTCCCGAATCTAAATATTCTATTCTTTGCATAGTACCATGTCTAGTTTGTTCTAAACTATCTTTTAAATTAACAATATTATTTTGAAAAACTTTAATGCGATTTTTAAATAATTCATAATCATTATTATCATTTTTATCTTTATCATAGTTTATAATTATAATAATGCGAGATACTATCATTATCATATCATTGATAATGTTATTATATGATAAAACATAATATAACAATTTATCTAAATATTCAATCATTTTATAACTATTAAAAAAATCTAGCCATGTTACATGTTTTTTAATAATATATAGTATTTCATTTATTCTACGATAATCTCTTTCACATTTATCAATTATATCAATAAATAATTTTAATATTTTAGAATTTTTATCTATGAAGCTAAGTTTATCTATGTCATCTGTAATTATATATTTATCTTTTTCTAAATAAAAAATAGTGTTATATATATATAATCCTTGTATTTTTTCTGTTAATAAACTTGAATAATCTATACCTGTTTCGTATTGGGTGTTTTTTCCTTTTAATTGTTTATAATTATTATAATCAAGTATTGGTATATTAATTGAAAAATAAAATTTTTTATCATCAACAATTAGTTTTTCTTTTTTTGTTAATAATTTATTAATTTTATTTTGATCTAAATTATATTTATTAATATTATTATATGTTATAATGTTCATTATCTAAATCTATTAGATTAAAAATATTTTTTTTAAATATTAAATTTTATTATAGGTTTTCTACATCAAAAATAGTAAACTTGCGTTTAGGTTTTTCTACATCAAAAATAGTAAACTTGCGTTTAGGTTTTTCTACTTCTGAAATAGTAAACTTGCGTTTAGGTTTTTCTACTTCTGAAATAGTAAACTTGCGTTTAGGTTTTTCTACATCAGAAATAGTAAACTTGCGTTTAGGTTTTTCTACATCAGAAATAGTAAACTTGCGTTTAGGTTTTTCTACATCAGAAATAGTAAACTTG
>Ga0181568_10003524_pt1 | contig 14100 bp, 13 predicted proteins | sample 101ome_20_FD_133758 | JGI IMG/M metagenome (GOLD analysis project Ga0181568, IMG submission 133758) | Coastal salt marsh microbial communities from the Groves Creek Marsh, Skidaway Island, Georgia - 101404AT metaG (megahit assembly) | ecosystem: Environmental > Aquatic > Marine > Intertidal... | reverse complement strand
GGCAGATTACAAGTTGTCAATTTCTAATGGTGGTATAAAACGGATTAATGTCCGTTAGTAATAAAAATTTTAACAATATAAAAGTTCATACACAGTATTCCATTTGTGAGGGTGCAATTAAAATTGATGAATTAGCTGATTATTGTAAAGCAAATAAAATAAAATCTTTAGGCCTAGCGGATAGTTACAACTTATGTGGGGCATTAGAATTTTCCGAAAAATTATCAAAAGTGGGAACTCAACCGATTATTGGCACGCAGATAAATTTAAAAGCTAAAGGAGTAATTGGAAAAATTACTTTGTATGCAACTACAGAGGTAGGTTATAAAAACTTAACAAAATTATCATCAAAAAGTTATTTAGATAGCTCACAAATAGATGAGCCTGCTTGTGATGTTAATGATCTTATTCAAAATAATAAAGACCTAATATTATTAACAGGAAATTATTTAAACTTTTTTGGTAAACTTTATTATAAGAATAAGTCAAAAGACGTAGAAGAGATACTTAATAATTTAAAGAAAAATTTTAATGATAACAGGTTATATATTGAAATCCAGCGTCATAATGAGGATAAAGAAAAAAATTTTGAAAATTATTTATTAGAAGTTTCCAATAAACTTAATTTACCTTTAATTGCATCACAAGAAATATTTTATCTTAACCAAAATATGTACGAGGCTCATGATGCTTTAGTTTGTATTGGAGAGAAAAATTTTGTTGATGATAGAAATCGTTTTAAATATAGCAATCAGCATTTTTTAAAGTCTGCAAATGATCTTGAAAATTTATATTCAGATATACCGGAAGCTTTAGAAAATAATTATAATTTTCATTTAAGATTTAATTTTAAGCCCAAAAAATCAAAACCAATTCTTCCATCCATAGGAGGTGGTGAAAATACTTCTCCAGAAAATGAGATTTCAAGATTAGCAAAAATTGGTTTAGAAACTAGATTAAATAATTTTATTTTAAAAAAAAATAACATTCAAAAAAAGGAACAAATTATTAAAAAGTATGAAGATAGACTTTCTCATGAAATAAATATCATTAACTCAATGAATTACGCGAGTTATTTTTTAATAGTTTCAGATTATATCAAGTGGGCAAAAAAAAATTCTATACCAGTTGGGCCAGGTAGAGGTTCTGGAGCAGGATCTTTAGTAGCTTATTGTTTAGATATTACAGACTTGGATCCTATAGAATTTGACTTAATTTTTGAACGTTTTTTAAACCCTGATAGAATTTCGATGCCAGATTTTGATATAGATTTTTGCGAAGAAAAAAGAGATCTCGTTTTTGAGTATTTAAAAACTAAATATAAAAATGGTGTTGCACACATTATTACTTTTGGAAAACTAAAAGCAAGAATGGCACTAAGAGATGTAGGTAGAGTTTTAGGTCTTTCATATGGACATGTAGATAGAATTTGTAAAATGGTACCATTTGACCCCTCTAGACCACTTACTCTTCAAGAGTCTATTGATAGAGAACCAAGATTTAAAGAAGAAATTAAAAGTAATGTAAAAGTGAAAAAACTTTTAGAATTATCTTTAAAACTAGAGGGTCTTAATCGTAATATGGCTACGCATGCAGCTGGAGTTGTAATAGCTGGGAATCAATTGTCCGAGCAATTCCCTTTGTACATTGATCACAGCTCAAATTTAACTTTACCATCAACGCAATACGATATGTATTCATCCGAAAACGCAGGTTTGGTAAAATTTGATTTACTTGGCTTAAAAACATTAACTGTTATTGATAAAACACTTAAAAGATTAAAACAAAAAAATATTAATTTAAATATTAGCAAAATAAACCATAATGATGAGAAAGTATTTTCTTTACTCTCAACTGGAGAAACTACTGGATTATTTCAACTTGAAAGCGCAGGAATGAGAGAAGCAATCAGGCAAATGAAGCCAAATAAGTTTGATGACATAATTGCTCTTGTAGCTTTATACAGGCCCGGACCAATGAGTAATATTCCCGTTTATAATGATTGTAAAAATGGAGTTAAAGAACCTGATTATATCCATCCAACACTAAAAGAAATATTAAAACCTACTTATGGAATAATTATTTATCAAGAACAAGTGATGCAAATTGCTCAAATACTTGCTGGATTCACAGCAGGTGAAGCAGACATATTACGTCGAGCCATGGGAAAGAAAAAAAAAGCTGAACTAGATAGACAAAAAGAGAGATTTATAAATGGAGCTATTAAAAATGGTATCGCTAAAGATGTTGCAAACTTTGTTTTTACAAAAATCGAACCATTCGCACAGTATGGTTTTAATAAAAGCCATGCAGCAGCTTACGCATTAATAGCTTATCAGACAGCTTTTTTAAAAACATATTATAAAGAAGATTTTATTGCAGCTACAATGTCAACAGAACTTACAAATACTTCTAAACTAAGAGAGTTTGTAGAGGAGCTAAAAAAACTTAATATTGAAATTATCAATCCATCGATTAATGAATCTTTCCCAGATTTTAGAGCTATAGATGGAAAAATCTTTTATGGGCTAGGAGCGATTAAAAATGTCGGATTTGAGGCTATATCGAATATTGTGAATGAGAGAGAAAAAAATGGAAAATTTAAATCTTTCACTGATTTTATTAATAGAGTTAACTCGAAAGATGTAAACAAATTGCAATTGGAAGGATTAGTAAAAGCTGGAGTATTTGATGAATTTGAAAAAGATAGAAATAAAATTATGGTATCAATTCCAAAAATTATCCAAAATGTTAAAACCATAAATGAAGACAAAGAAAGTCAACAAACAAATCTTTTTAATGATGAAACAAGTAAAGAGGAAAAATTTTATTTTGAGCCGTCTACAACTTGGAAAAAAAAAGAGCTCTTAGCAGAAGAATTTAAGTCAATTGGTTTTTACTTAACAGATCATCCACTAAATGAATATGATGATATTCTAAATCAATTAAACATTAAATCCTATAACGAATTTTTCAAAAATAGTGAGAGAGAGGGATTGGTAGCCGGAACTATAATGTCTATACAGGAGAAGAAAAGTGCAAAAGGAACACCTTACGCTATCGTGAAATTTAGCGATAAAGACTCCGAGTTCGAGTTATTCTTGTTTGCAGAAATTTTAGTTTCTAATAGAGAATTGCTTAAAGACTCAGAAACATTTGTTCTCACTCTTCAAAAGGATTTTAGCACCGGTGATAATATAAAAAGAAGAGTGAATGTAAAAAAAATAGTTAAGCTCGAAGATTTGATTAACAAACCGTATGCTAGAGTAACTATTGAGCTAAAAACGAATTATAATCTTAGTGAAATAAAAAATTTACTCTCAGTAAAAGGAGACACTTTAATAAGTTTAGTTATTAAAAACAAAAATCAAAAAGCTTATTTTTCCTTAGAGAATAATAGAAAATTTGACCTAAACCATTTAAAGGCCTTAAAAGCTAAGAATTACGTTCAAAAAATAATAGTTTAGATAGTTGATTTTTTATCCTTTTTGTATATATCTCATTTTGATTTCGCACACAGTTTTAAGGGTATTGCCCTACCGGTCCAAATAATTGGAATTACTGTGGTGGATTAACCGGGAAATTTTATGAACGTACCAAAAATTGACATAAAACAATTATTAGAAGCAGGCGTGCACCTTGGTCATAAAACTTTAAGGTGGAATCCAAAAATGAAAAAATTCATTTTTGGAGAAAAAAACTCAATACATATTATTGATTTAACTCAAACTGTAGAATTTATTAAAAACGCTTTAGTGCAGGTTCATAAAATAATTTCTAATGGTGGTAAGATATTAATAGTTTCGACAAAAAAACAAGCATCAGAACAAGTTAGTGAATTAGCAGAAGAGACAAATCAATATTATGTAAATCACAGATGGCTTGGAGGAATGCTAACTAATTGGAATACAATTCAAAATTCTATAAAAAGATTAAAAAAATTAGACGAACAGTTATCAAAAGAAAATATTGGATTTACAAAAAAAGAATTACTTCAATTTGCTAAGGAAAAAGATAAGCTTCAAAGGTCTTTAGGTGGAATTACTGAAATGAAAAAAATTCCAGATCTAGTATTTATAATTGATACAAATATTGAATCTTTAGCTGTCGCGGAGGCAAAAAAATTGGGTATACCAATAATTGCAGTTTTAGATACTAATTCAGATCCAACAGGCATAGATTATCCTATTCCAGGAAATGATGATGCAAGAAGATCAATAAATTTATATTGTGAGCTCTTAAAAGACACAATTTTAGATGCAAATAAATTTATTAAAGCCCCAGAAGAAAAAATAGAAAAAAAATCTTTAAAATCAAAAGATAAATAAAATCTCGTTTTAAATGTCCGATAAAAAATTGTTAGAAAATATAAAAAAATTAAGAGAATTGACCGGTGTAGGGTTTAAAGATTGTAAAGTTGCTCTTGATGAAACCAAAGGGGATATTGATAAATCAATTGAATTTTTAAGAAAAAAAGGAATTGCCAAAGCTTCAAAAAAAATGAGCAGAACAGCTTCAGAAGGTCTTGCTTTAGTGAAAGAAGATCAAGGTCAAGTTTCATTGATTGAAGTAAATAGCGAAACTGATTTTGTAGCTAAAAATCAAGATTTTATAAATTTTTGTAAAGAATTATCTGAAATCAACTTTAGTGTAAAAAGCAATATTAATAAATTAAATGAAACTAAAATGAAAAATGGAATAATGGTAAAAGATAATTTAGTTAACTTAATCGCAAAAATTGGTGAGAAAATAACAATTAGAAGGGCCAACTTCTTTGATAATACAAATGGCACAAATTTTTTTTATGTTCATTCTGCTTTAGAGAAAGGGATTGGAAAAATTATTTCTGTAGTAAAACTAGAAGGGATAGTTAAAGACAAAAATGAAACTATAGGGTCAAAAATTGCAATGCACATTGCTGCAACAAATCCTTTAGCAATTAACCAAGATAAAATTAAAAAAGAAATTATTGATAAGGAATTAGAAATAATAAAAGCCGAAATCACAAATTCAGGAAAGCCACCAGAAATGGTTGAAAAAATTTCAAAAGGTAAACTCACCAAGTTTTTAAACGACAATTCATTATTAAATCAAATATGGATTATGGATCCTAAGTTAAAAGTTTCAGACGTTTTAAAAGAAAACTCATTCGGACAACCTATAAAAATTATAGAATTTACTAGATATAAAGTTGGAGAAGGAATTTAATATGAGCAATGATTTTAACGAAAAAGATTATTCCTCAAAAATGGATAAAAGTATTATTTCTTTCAAAAGAGATATTTCAACACTTAGAACAGGTAGAGCAAATGTGAATATGCTTGATATTATTAAAGTAGATATTTTTGGACAACTCATGCCAATTAATCAGCTTGCCACAATCACTGTTCCAGAAGCTAGAATGATATCAATACAAGTTTGGGATAAGAATAATATAGCTTTGATTGAAAGCACAATTCAAAAATCAGATTTAGGTATTAATCCACAAATAGACGGTCAAATTATAAGATTAAGAATTCCGGATTTAACGGAAGAAAGAAGAAAAGATTTAATTAAAATTTTAAAGAACATGGGAGAAAAAAGTAAAATTTCGATAAGAAACATAAGAAGAGAAGCTAATGAAGAATTAAAAAAAAAACTAAAAGAAAAAATTATATCTGAAGATGACAACAAAAATTATGAAAAAAAAATACAAAATTTAACAAATACAAATATAGAAAGTATCGAAAAAATTTTATCTGAAAAAGAAAAAGAGATAAGTCAAATATGAACAACCTAAACCATGTAGCTTTTATCATGGATGGAAATGGGAGATGGGGCAAAAAAAAGGGAAGAGGTAGAAACTACGGTCACATTAAAGGATTAAACACCGTTAAAGAGATAGTTGGTGGGGCAATAAATTTAAAAATTCCTTTTTTAACTTTTTACGTATTTTCAACCGAAAATTGGAAGAGACCAAAATCAGAAATAAATTTTTTGTTTAAACTAATAGAAAGTTATTTTTTAAAAGAGATCAAAAATACAATCAATCAAGGTATAAAATTGAATATCTTTGGAGAACTAAAAAAATTACCAAAGAAAATACAAAAAACTTTGAGTAAAAGTTTAGCACTTACTAAAAATAATAAAAAAATCACTATTAATCTTGCAATTAATTATGGATCAAAAAATGAAATAATTGAAGCATTTAAAAAGATTAAAAATAAAAAAAACATTTCTATTAAAGACATTAATAATAATCTTTACTCAAAAAAAATTCCTGATCCTGATATTCTTATCAGAACTGGAGGGCATAATAGATTGAGTAACTTTTTACTTTGGCAATTAGCTTATAGCGAATTATATTTTTTAAAAAAACTTTGGCCAGAATTTACATTAAAAGATCTTAAAAAAATTATTTTGAATTATAAAAAAATTAAAAGGAATTTTGGCTCCTTATGATATCTCTAAATTTAAAGAAAAGGATCATAACCTCACTAATTTTATTAAGTTTATGCTTATTAATAATAAGATTTAATTTTTTTCTTTTGTATAGTTTAATAATAATTGGTGTTTTTTCTATTATTGAATTCTCAAATTTATTTAAAAATATAAAAATTCATAAAACATATAAATTTTTAATTAATATATTTTTTATTTTATATTTATTTACTTTTTTATCTTTATTTTTTATTCTTTCTAATTTTATCGAATTAAAAATAATTCTATTTTCTTTTGTCTTCTGTTGTGTTGCCTCTGACTTAGGCGGCTACATGTTTGGAAAAATATTTAAAGGTCCAAAACTAACAAAAATAAGTCCCAATAAAACAATCAGTGGGGCTATAGGTTCAATTTTATTATCTTCTTTTGTAATGTATTTTATTTTTTCTTCAATTTTATCTAAACTAGAATACAAAATTTTGATTATAGGAATTTTAACTTCAGTTTTCTGTCAATTAGGTGATTTACTTTTTTCTTATCTAAAAAGAAAAGCAAAAATGAAAGATACTGGAAATTTTTTACCAGGTCATGGAGGAGTTCTTGATAGATTTGATGGAATGTTTTTAGGTATACCAATAGGGTTTACAATTTTTTCTATAATTTTTATTTAAATGAAAAAAATTTCAATTTTAGGTGCAACTGGTTCTATAGGAAGCACAACCCTTTCAATAATAAGTAAAAAAAAAGTTTTTAATCTTATATTACTATCTGCGAATAAAAATTATCGTAAAATTATTAATCAAATAAAATTGCACAAACCAAAATATTACGTAATAAACGATATAAGCACTTTTAAAAAAATTAAACTTAAATTTAAGAATAAAAAAATTAAAATTTTAAATAATTTTGAAGAGGTTCCTAAAAATATCAAATTTGACATAACAATCTCTGCCATACCAGGTATTAATGGTTTAAAACCTACAACTTTAATGATTAAGCAAAGTAAAAAAATTCTTATAGCAAATAAAGAGTCAGTTATTTGTGGTTGGAATTTAATTAAGAATATTGCAGAAAAAAATAAAACAAAAATTATCCCAATCGACTCTGAACATTTTTCTTTAATGCAATTAATTCAAAATTATAAAGAAAAAGATATTGATAAAATTTATCTTACAGCTTCTGGAGGTCCTTTCCTAAATTTCAATATTAAAAAATTTAAAACTATTACGCCGAAACAAGCATTTAAACACCCAAAATGGAAAATGGGAAAAAAAATTTCAATCGACTCATCAACTATGATGAATAAGATATTAGAAGTAATTGAGGCGCAGAAAATATTTAATCTACCATTAGATAAAATTGATATTTTAATTCATCCAGAGTCATTAGTTCATGCCATTCTAAAGCTTAAAAATGGATTAGTAAAATTATTATATCATGAAACTTCAATGATCATTCCAATATCTAATGCAATCTTTGAGAATAATCTTAATATTAATGAAGTTCATAAAGTCTCAAGAAAATCAATAATTAGAAATCTGACATTTTCTGCACCTGATAAAAACCGATTCAGTATACTTAAAATTAAGGACAAAATTACTGAATATCCATCTACTCCAATAATTATAAATTCAGCAAATGAGATCTTAGTTCGTTCTTTTCTCAAAAATAAAACATCTTTTTTGAGCATTTCTAGGATTATATTAAAGATTATGAAGGATAGAAATTACAAAAAATATGCTATAAAAACTCCATCAAATATTAATCAAATTAAAACTATAGATAATTGGGCGAGAAAAAAAACATTAAGTTTAATAAATAAAAATGAAAAAGTTTTTTAAAATAATTCTTCTTTTTATTTTTTTAAGTTCTACAGCAATAGCTGAAGTCATTAATGATGTAAAAATTAATGGAAATTCTAGAGTAAGCGATGAGACGATAAAAATCTACGGTAAGATTACTTTAAACGAAAACTATGATCAAAAAAGATTAAACTCTACATTAAGAAATTTATTTGAAACAAAATTTTTTGAAGATGTAAATTTGAAAATAGATAAAAGTACTTTGATAGTTAATGTGAAAGAATATCCTATATTAAATCAACTAATTATTACTGGTGAAAAAAATCTCAGAACAACAAGAGAATTAAAAAAAAATATTACTTTAAAAGAAAAAAACTCATTCATAGAGTCTGACCTTTTCAATGATGTTGAAAAAATTAAAAATATATATGCTTCATTAGGATTTAATAATGCCGAAGTAACAACAAAAATAAAATCTTACGAAGATAAAATTGATTTAATTTTTGAAATTAAACCCGGCAATATAACAAGAATATCTACTATAAGTTTTTTAGGCGACAAGAAAATTAGTGACAAACGATTGAGAGATATAATTGCTAGTGAAGAACATAAATTTTGGAAAGTAATTTCACGTAATACAAAATTTAGTACACAATTAATCCTTCTTGATGAAAGATTATTAAAAAATTATTATAAATCTTTAGGTTATAATGATGTTAAGATTAATTCTAGTTCAGCAACAATAAATGAAAATAATAATATTGATATTACTTTTTCAATAGAAGCTGGTCAAAGATATAAGGTTAATAAAATATCTACAAATGTTGATGGAGTTTTAGATAAAAAAATATTTAATCCTATGCAAAAAATTTACAAAAATTATATAGGTGATTATTATTCTCCATTTTCAATTAAAGAAATTCTTGAAGAAATAGATTTAATAATTGATGAAAACAATCTTCAATTTATAGAACATAATGTAGAGGAAATTATTAACGCAGACACGATTGAAATAAAATTTAATATTTTTGAAACAGAAAAAGTTTTAGTTGACAGGATTAATATAATTGGGAACAACGTTACAGATGAGGAAGTTATAAGAGGGGAATTGTTACTTGATGAAGGTGATCCTTTTTCTGAATTAGCTTTAAATAAATCAATTTCTAATTTAAAGGCCAGAGGAATATTTAGTGATGTAAATTATGAAACAACTAGCCTTGACGATAAAAGTTTAAAAGAAATAACTATTAATGTGGAGGAGCAACCTACTGGTGAAATTAGTGCAGGAGCAGGCGTTGGTAGTAATGGAGGATCTTTTGCTTTTATAGTTTCTGAAAATAATTGGTTAGGTAAAGGAAATAAAATTAATTTTGAATTAGAAGTTGATAGTGAGTCAATTGGAGGAAGATTTAACTATACAGATAATAATCATAACTTTTCTGGAAACAAATTAAATTATTTTGTAAGTAGCACTAGTAATGATAAACCTAATCAAGGTTATGAAAACACCGTTATTAGTTCAGGAATAAATAAAAACTTTGAACAATTTAAAAACTTTTTTATAGATTTAGGAATTTCAGCTAGTTATGATGATCTAAGAACTCAAAATAACGCCTCAGCTTCATTAAAAAAACAAAAAGGACAATTTGCTGACTTATCTGGATCTTATGGATTCAAACTAGACAAGAGAAATAGGTCTTTTATGCCTACAAAAGGTTATGTGAGCAGCTTTAATCAAACACTTCCAATTTATGCCGATAAACAAGCAATTGGTAACACATTTACTTTTAGTAGTTATAAATTAATAACTGAAGATATAGTTGGAGCAGGTAAATTTTATTTTACATCGATTAATGGTTTAGATGATGACGTGAGATTAAGTAAAAGAAAAAGCTTAAGCTCAAATCGTTTAAGGGGATTTGAAAGAGGAAAAGTTGGCCCTGTAGATGGCTCTGATCATATTGGTGGTAACTATGCAGCTTCTTTTAACTTAGAAGCTAATTTACCTAATTTACTTCCTGAAAGTTCAAAAGCAGAAATAGGAACATTTTTAGATTTTGGAAATATTTGGGGTGTAGACTATGACAACAGTATTGATGAAAGCAATAAATTAAGATCAAGTGCTGGGGTAGCTATAAATTGGTCTTCACCAATAGGCCCAATGAGTTTTGTTCTTTCATCAAATTTACAAAAAGCAAGCTCTGATGAAACAGAAAGTTTTACATTTAACTTAGGAACTACATTTTAATTATGAAAAATTTAAACAAATTTACAATTATTATAATAATTTTTTTTTCAGTATTTAACAACTTACATGCAGATCTTCCAAGATATTTAGATTTTAAAAAAGTTTTAAATGAAAGTACAGCAGGAAGTAAGGCTCAAAAAATTTTAAAAAAAAAATATGAGGATGGAATTAAAAAATTAAGTTCTTTAGAAAAAAATATTCAAGAAGAAGAAAAAAAAACTATTCAACAAAAAAAATTAATATCTGAGGCTGAATATAAGAAAAAAATCTCAGAATTAAGATCTAAGGTTTCTAATTTACAAAGTGAGAGAAAAAAAATCTTAGAAGATGTTGCTAAACAGAGATCATTTGCTAAAACAGAGCTCTTAAAAAATTTAAATCCACTTTTGAAAGATTATATGAAAGAAAAAAATATTAGGTTAGTTTTGGATAAAAAAGATTTAATATTGGCGGATGAAAATTTAGATATTACTAAAGACATAATGGATCTTCTTAACAAAAGATTAAAAACAATTAAATTAAATTAAATTTATTAATGGGAAAAAATATTTTTTTTGTAAAAAAAAATATCAATATAAGTAAATTATTTCCTAAACATAAATTTAAAAAAAATTTTAATATTGAAGAGATTAAACCTCTGAAAACAGCTAGAAAAAAAGATCTTACTTTTTTCGACACTATTGAATACAAAGAAATAGCTCAAAAGACCAAAGCATCAGCCTGTATAACTAATAATAGACTAGAAAAATATCTACCAAAAGAGACTGAAAGAATTATTGTAGAAAATGTTCTATATGAGTTAGCAAAATCATTAAAGAAAATTTATGTAGACTCTGACATTGATCATTTTGACAGTACACTAAAAACTCCAAAAAAAAATCAATTTAAAGATGTTAGATTTGGAAATAATGTTTTAGTTGGTAAAAATGTAAAAATTGGTAAAAATTCTGAAATTGGACCAAATTCCATAATTCATCAAAATGTTATAATTGGGGAAAAATGTGTTATTGGTTGTGGTTCTATTATAAGAAATTCAATTTTAGGAGACAATGTAGTGATACAAGATAATACTAAAATAGGACAAAAAGGATATGGTTTTATACCATTAAAAGGAGTTAATTTTAAATTCCCACACATTGGTAAAGTTTTAATAAAAGAAAATGTTGAAATTGGTTCTGGATGCACCATAGATAGGGGATCTGTTGATGACACTATCATAGGTGAAAATACATATTTAGATAACCAAGTTCATATAGCTCACAATGTTCAAATAGGATCTAATTGTATGATTGCAGGTCAGGTCGGATTCGCAGGAAGCTCTCGTATTGGAGACAATGTTCAAATTGGAGGTCAAGCAGGTATTTCAGGACATTTAAAAATTGGAAGTAATGTTAAAATCGGAGGAGGAAGCGGTGTAGTCAAAAATGTTGATGATAATCAAATAGTAATGGGATATCCGGCGGTTTCTCTTAAAGAATTTTTAAAAAAAAATAAACAATGAGTCCAAAGGAAATAGATAAAAAAACAATAGAAAAACTTTTACCTCATAGGGAACCTATGTTGTTAATTGATAAATTAACTAAAATTGTGCATCTAAAATCTGCTACTGCGATTATGTACGTTAAAAAAAATGGATTTTATGTACAAGGTCATTTTCCAGGTCAACCGGTTATGCCAGGTGTTTTAATAGTTGAAGCTTTTGGTCAAGCAGCGGCAGCATTAACAGCATGCGGTATAGATCCTAAAGAATATGATAATAAATTAGTATACTTAATGGGCGTTGATAAAGCTAGATTTAGAAGTCCAGTGTTACCAGATTGTGAACTTCATCTAGAAATAGAGGCCATAAGATCACATGGAAGAGTTTGGAAATATAAAGGCACAGCCAAAGTGGATGGAAAAAGAATGGCTGATGCAGAATGGTCAGCCACAATTGTAGACAGAAAAGAATGATACACAACACTAGTGTAATAGATAAAAAAGCAAAAATTTCAGATAAAGTAAAAATTGGCCCTTTTTGTTTTGTTGGCCCTAATGTTGAATTAGCAGATAATGTTGAGCTTGTATCTAATGTTCATATTGAGGGGTATACAAAAATTGGTAAAGGAACAAAAATTTTCCCATTTGCAAGCATAGGGACTCAACCTCAAGATCTTAAATTTAAAAATGAAAAAAATAGCTTATCTATTGGAGAAAACAATCTTATTAGAGAGTATGTTACTATAAATCCTGGTACAGAGGGAGGTGGATCAAAAACCATAATAGGCAACAATTGTTTATTTATGATTTCTTCCCATGTGGCACATGATTGTAAAATTGGAGATAATGTAATTATCGCGAACAATGTACCTTTAGGAGGACATGTAACTATTGAAGACAACGTGGTAATTGGTGGTAACTCAGCTGTTCAACAATTTACAAGAATAGGTAGACTTGCAATGATAGGAGGAATGACTGGAGTTCTTAAAGATGTTACTCCTTTTGGTTTATCAATTGGCAATAGAAACTACCTACAAGGAATAAATCTAATTGGCCTAAGACGAAAAAAATATGACAATAAGAAGATAATGGTTTTAGACAAAGCTTATAAAGAGATTTTTTCTTCAGAAAATTTGCACGAGAATTTAAGTAGAATTAATGGAGAGTATAAAGATAACGAGTTAGTTACAGAGGTAATAAAATTTATAGAAAAAGATAAAAAACGACCTATTTGCTCTTTCCAGAAATGAAATTATGATTGGTTTAATTTTTGGAGAAACTGATTTTCCAAAATATATCTACAAAAAAATAAAGAATAAAAAAAATTATACAATAATAGATCTAACACAAAATAATTTTTTTAAAAAAGATAAAAATTCTTATAAAGTTCAAATTGGCCAATTCGGAAAAATAATATCAATTTTAAAAAAAAATAATTGTAAAAAATTATTATTTGCAGGAAGAGTAAATAAACCAAATTTCTCCAAACTAAAATTGGATCTAAAAGGCGTTTATTATATTTCAAGAATTATTAAGAAAGTAAAAATTGGAGATGCAGCAATTTTAAAAGATATAATCGATATCTTCAGAAAAGAAGGAATAAAAACACTAAGCTCAACTTTTTTTACACCAGAACTTAATTTATCTAGGGGAAATTACTCAAGATATAAACCAGACGCTACAGACAAGATAGATATTAAGAATGCAATAAAATGTCTTAATAAAACAAAACCTTACAGTCATATCCAGGGAGCTGTGGGAAGAAACAATTCAGTTATTTTAGAAAAAAGAAAAGGCACACAAAATTTGCTTAAAAATATAAAAAAACAAAAAAATAAAAATAATGGTGTTTTAGTTAAATTTCCAAAAAAAAAGCAAGATAGAAGAATTGATTTACCGACTGTTGGCTTAGATACTTTAAAACAATGTAAATCAGCTGGTCTTAAAGGTTTAGTTTTAAAACATAAAAGCAATATCTTTTTAGATAAAGCAAGAGCAATAAAATTTGCGAATAAAAACAAGCTATTTATTTTGGTAAAATGAAAAAAATTATTTTTATTTTAATTTTAATTTTAATTCAGACTTTAAATCTCAAATCTGAGGATTTTAGATTAAATCAATTAATTTCAGGTTTAAACAGCCCATGGAGTT
>Ga0181568_10003523_pt1 | contig 14101 bp, 13 predicted proteins | sample 101ome_20_FD_133758 | JGI IMG/M metagenome (GOLD analysis project Ga0181568, IMG submission 133758) | Coastal salt marsh microbial communities from the Groves Creek Marsh, Skidaway Island, Georgia - 101404AT metaG (megahit assembly) | ecosystem: Environmental > Aquatic > Marine > Intertidal... | reverse complement strand
TCACGGCACTGAAATTTTCGTTTTCACCACTGAATGCTCCGTCCAAATCGACCACATGAAGGTGAGCGGCTCCTGATTTTTCCCATATCATTGCGGGTTCCGTGGGGTCCTGGAAATAGGTGGTTTGTTGATCTGCTAAGCCTTGAAATAAGCGTACACATTTTCCTCCTCGAAGGTCGATTGCCGGATAAATAATCATTGGTTTCCAATAAAATCAGATCGAGAAGAGGGCGAGAAAGAAAGAAAAATAAAGGGTTGAATCTTGCCAATTTGTAGGGGAAAGGATTGATTGCTGCTTGATGAAAAAAGCTGATAAATCCTCGCCGGTCAAGCCACCCCCGTTTTTAAAAGATCTACTTAAAGCCCGTTCTCCTTCAGGGTATGAGGAAGAGGCACGAGAAATCGTCCGGTCTAGAATGGAGAAAATAGCGGACAGGTTCATAATTGATAACCTGGGAAGCTGCCATGCAACCTTAGGAGAGAAAGGTTCTCCCACTTTAATGCTTGCGGGCCACATCGATGAATTGGGTTTGATTATCAAGCATATCAGCGACAAAGGTTTTTTGTATTTTGATGCGATTGGTGGCCACGACCGGTCTATGATTTCAGGAAGAAGGGTGGATATTCTTACGAAAAAGGGGATAGTTCGTGGCGTAACCGGAAAAAGGGCGATTCACTTGATGTCGCCTGAGGACAGGAAACGAGTTCCTGAATTTCATCAGATGTGGATAGATATTGGTGCGAGTACCCGAGAAGAGGCTCTTGACCGAGTGATGATTGGCGATGCCGCAGTTTACGACCACGGGTTTGAGATGCTTGGGGATTCCTTAGCTATTTCTCGTGCCTTTGATGATAAATCAGGTGCTTATGCTGTGAATGAGGCATTACTCCGGTTAGCAAAGGGAACGAAGCCATCTTGTCAGGTTGTGGCTGTCTCCACTGCGCAGGAAGAAATCGGTACTCGTGGGGCGATTTCTTCTGCTTACTTAGCCAACCCAGATGTAGCCTTGGTTGTGGATGTTAGCCATGCAACAGATCATCCGGATGCCGATCACCGGAAATACGGTCGTTTTACGCTTGGAGGTGGACCTATTTTGACCCGTGGACCCAATGTGCACCCTGGAGTTTTTGAACGCCTCGTAGAGTGTGCAAAAGCTGAAAAAATGGAGGTGCAGATAGAAGCTGACCCAAGGCCGACTGGAACCGATGCCCGTGCAATCCAGGTGGCACGAAAAGGCATTCCTACTGGACTGATAGGCATTCCTTTGCGTTACATGCATACACCCAGTGAAGTCATAGATTTGAATGATTTAGAGGATGTCGTTCAATTAATGGTTGCCTTCGCCCGTTCATTAAAAAAAGAAGAACTCTTCTAACCTTTATTTATTCTCTTTCTTTGAATGTTTCTCAAGGTAGTGATGTAGTTTTTGTTCGTTGCAAAAACTTTTAAAAGCTTGGCGTAGATGCCAAATTAACCTTCGTGCAAATCTTGTTGCAGGTTTGGTGATTTGGTCACTTGGAGCGGGTATCTTTTGGGGATATGAAAATTCCAAGGCTTTTGAAAGATTCTTGAATCACACGGCAGAATTAAAGAATCAATATGGTTATCTTTATTCTGCCATATCCACATCATTATTTGGCGGGGTTCTTCCCTTTCTCTTACTTCTTCTTAGGCAAGGGATAATGAGAAATCGAATTGTAAGTTGGTTTTTGTTTTTTTCTATTTTTTGGGCGATCAAGGGAATAGAGGTGGATGCCTTTTACAGACTGCAGTCCTATTTTCTTGGTAATTCTTCGAATTTGAAAACAGTCTCTGCAAAAGTATTTATTGATCAATTTATCTACTGTGTGTTTTGGTCTGCGCCCTTGACTGCATTGTTCTATGGATGGAAGGATTCCGATTTTTGCTGGGCAAAAGTAAGAGTGTTGAAAGATGTCGGAGTGTTGGTCGACGAATCCTTATTTTTACTCGTCTCCACATGGATCATTTGGATTCCGGCTGTTTCCATCATTTATTCCATGCCAGCTAATCTGCAAATTCCCCTTTTTAACTTAACCCTTTGCTTTTTCGTACTGGTTATCACGATATCGGGTAAAGATTGAACTTTTTGCGGTGGCGGGATAGACGGGACTCGAACCCGCGACCTCCGGCGTGACAGGCCGGCGCTCTAACCAACTGAGCTACTACCCCAATCCGCGAAAGGATTCTAAAAAAGACATTTTATTCAATCAAGTCAAGGAGCAAGAAACGCTATGCAGGTAGGGAATTTTAAAACGCTTCCATCATTTGACTTGGACTCAAAGGAATGCTGCGCAGTGTAGATGGAATATGAAGAAACTTGTGGTTAAAAAGATGGAACTTGGTCCCATTGGTACCAACGCTTTTATGCTCTGGGAAGAGGGTGGAGAAGAAGCTATTCTCATTGATGCTCCGCCTGATTGTGCTTCAACGATCCATGAGATACTTGTTTCAAACGGGCTTACATTGAAAGCCATTTGGTTAACGCATGGACACTGGGATCACATGGGAGGGGGGTACGAGTTAGGCATAGAGAGCATGGAAGTGATGGGTCATAAGGCTGACCGCTTATTATTCGAAGATCCCGCAGTCATGACCCAATTTTCTATACCTGGATTAACTTTAAAACCGATTTCTATAACCAAGTGGGTGGACGAGGGTGATGAACTAGACCTATGGGGACGAACTGTGAGAGTCATGCATTGCCCAGGTCATTGTCCCGGTAATGTTGCTTTTTTTATAAGTTCTGAAAAAATATGTTTTGTTGGGGATGTGATTTTCTCTGGCAGTGTCGGCAGGACTGATCTTCCTGGTGGTGATTTTTCTGCATTAGAGCACTCCATTCGAAATAAAATATACTCTTTACCAGACGACACGCTACTTGCTGTTGGCCACGGCCCAGATACCACAGTAGGTCAAGAAAAGAGCACAAATCCCTTTGTTCGCCCATAGCTGGGGGGATCAATTGCTTCCCCTTGTAAATCTCCGCCAGAAATGATCAGTATACTGGAAGAAAAGCCAGAGAGTAGAGAAGCCTGGATTGCGAATTTTCTGAATTTAGTAGAAAAAGTGTTCAGCGAGGATGGAAGTCTAGTGTCCGAAATGGGGTTTGAACACCGGCAAGAACAGGGCGAAATGGCAATTTCGGTTGCACGGAGTTTGGTCGGCGAAAAACATCTGATTGTGGAGGCTGGAACAGGGGTGGGAAAGAGTTTGGCTTATTTGATTCCTGCCATTCTTTATTCCAGGATAACCAAGCGACCCTGTGTGATTGCAACTAATACGATAAGCCTGCAGGAACAACTTCTAGAGAAGGATGTTCCCTCAGTCAGAGATTTATTCCAAAGATCGGATAGCTTGGAAGAATATGTGGATTTCAAATGTGCCCTTTTAGTGGGTCGGGCGAATTACTTATGCTCCAATCGGCTTGCTCGTGCCTTACTTGGACAAGATGATCTTTTTGAGGGTAGGCAAAGAGAAGAATTAAAAAGAATCTCAGAATGGGCGAGCAATGGTCCATTAGAGGGAATCAGGCAGGAGATATCCCCCATACCTTTGTCGACTGTTTGGGAATGTGTGAATGCAGATTCATCCCTTTGTTCTCCCAAATCATGTAATCCTGAAAATTGCCATTACCGAAAGGCTCGATCTTTAGTGGATAAAGCTGAGGTAATTGTCGTAAATCACAGTTTATTTTTTTCACTCATGGCTGCCGGTGCCGGACCGCAAGATGAAGGAGATGGAATTATTTTCCCCAATGACTTTGTCATCTTTGATGAGGCACATGAAATGCCTGAGGTGGCCAGTGAACATTTGGGAGTTTCTTTTAGTTCTTGGGGATTGGAAACCTTTCTTCGCCGCTTATATAATCCAAAAAAAGGAAAGGGCTTGCTTGCAAAGATTATACGATCTCAGGATTTACAAAGGTTTGAGGAAGCGAAAATTGCTGTGGAAGAATTTTTTCATTATCTTCATGTGGAAACGCTTGGCGAAAATGAAAAGGTGCGAATCAGGGAGGGACATTCTTTACCTATGGAGGTTTTTCCACCATTCGGAAAAATGCTCCGATCTTTGGTTGAGCTTGGAGATTTAGCAGAGGGAGAATCGAGCAGGCTCGAAGTAAAAGATCTGATTAAACGGGCACAGGCATACCTAATGGCTTTGTCTGAGGTGGTTGAACAAAAAAACAAAGAACATGTTTATTGGGTCGAGCGTACCGGGTCAAAAAAAGATATCATCCATCTACGAAGTGCCCCTCTGAGAGTTGCAGAAATCCTCGAACAAGAATTGTTTGCCAAGGGATCTTCGGTAATCATGACCAGTGCAACGATAACTCGGAAGGGCGATGCCCGATTTTTTAAGAATGAAGTGGGGGTAAGGGAAAATGACGAAAAAATTCTAAAATCACCTTTTGATTATCGTTCGTCCATGAATATTCGCATTGTTTCGGATGCCCCCAATCCTATGGCTAATGATCGTTCTCCATACCTGACCTTTCTTTCCAGATCAATCTTTCAACTTGCCCGATCAATGGAGGGGGGGACCTTGGTGTTGTTTACTAATTATGCAGATCTAAAATATTGTTACAGGGATTTGCAGGATAATTGGCACAAGACTGGACGAAACTTGTATGCACAAGGAGAGGGTATGTCGCGGTCTGAACTTCGACAAAAAATGATAGAAGATGGAGATTCTCTGTTACTTGGAGCGGAAAGTTTTTGGAAAGGTTTTGATGCAAAGGGGAGATGTCTTTCACAAGTAATACTCACCAGGTTGCCCTTTGAAAACCCCAACCATCCGCTCAAAGAGGCCCGAAGTGAATATTGCGAAAGTCAAAACAAGAATCCTTTCCGAGAAATCACATTACCTACTGCTGTGGTGAGATTTAGGCAAGGAGTGGGCCGACTCATTCGATCGCGTACGGATTGCGGAGACTTAGTCATTTTAGATTCGAGAATTATGAAGCAAAATTATGGAAAAGATTTTCTTTCTGAACTTCCTCATAACTCAGTCGACCGGATATCCATTGAAGAAATTTTTGGATATTCGGACGATCCTTTTGATAATGGCATTGATTTTTAGTATATATTAGGAATAGTATGCAAATTTATGGTTGTGTCTCTGCATGAAAAACCAATTTCTTCTCAAATGATTACCCTCACTTCACACGGTCATTCTGATGTTGGTTTTCACCGAGAAACCAATGAAGACTCATTCCTGGATGGAAAAGAGAAAGGTTTATTTGCTGTTGCAGATGGGGTTGGGGGACTTCCATTTGGGGCACTTGCAAGCCTGTTGGCTATGCAATATTTAGATGCAATTATAAATATTAAGGATTCTTGTACCACTCCTGAAGAATTTAGGAAGATTGTTCATACCATCCATCAGAATCTTCTAAAGTCTGGTGCAATAGTTGGAGGGCAAAATGGGATTGGTACTACATTCTCAGCCGTTCTTTTTTTACAAAATCGCTTTCTCTTTGCTCAAGTTGGGGATTCAGTGATTTTTCACTTTGATGGTGAATCAAAATCTCTAAAACAAGTATCTAAGTCCCACACCTTAGAGGCAGAGTTACTTGCCAAGCATGGCCCTGAAGCGGCGAATGATATGCCCGAACATTATGCACATACTTTAACTAGATGTATGGGGCAGGAAATTGATTTCGAAGTAGATTTAGGTTACATCGATGTACAATCAGGCGATCGCATTATTATTTGTACTGACGGACTTACTAACATGTTGGAAATCTCTGACATAGAAAGAATGTGTGGAGAGCTTGACACCAAAGACTTAGTTCACCAACTCATTGATTTGGCCAATCAAAATGGTGGGGTTGATAATTCAACCGTTGTTTCTGTACGGGTTAATTGATGCTTCTTGATGTCGGATCGCATTTCGCATTTTCGGCTAAAGATCAAGGAGGACCCTTCCAATTCTCTTTACAAGTTCAGCCTAGCTCAATTACTACACGAGTCAGGAGATAATGAGGAAGCAGCAATCCTTTTTGAACAGTGCCTAAGTGAAAAACCAAATTGGATGATGTCTGCTCTTTTTTTAGGTAAAGTAAACATCGCCCTTAATAACAAAGAACAGGCAGTCAAGTATTTGCAAGTCACCAAGGATCTTGCAATTGAGCAAAATCATGATGATCCTCTACAGGAGGCGATTGAGCTTCTTTCTGAGCTTCAATAGTCCTACGCTGCCTTGGGTTTATTTTTGGCATTTATTGATAGCTCTTTCAATTCTCCAAGGTAGTGAAAAGTTTTTTGGGGAATTTATCGGTAGTCAGTGGGGCAACCCTCGCTTCGCGCATTTTAGGATTACTTAGGGATATTCTTTTTTTCTCTACTTTTGGAGCTTCCATAATTGGTGAGGCGTTCCTTCTGGCTTTTACAATCCCTAATTTATTTCGCAGAATGTTGGGTGAGGGAACCTTAAATTCGGCCTTTGTACCTGTGTTTAGCCAAGCATGGCATAAGTTTGGTAAGGAAAGGGCCTGGGCTGTCTTAAATCAAATCATTTCAAGGATGGTTTTTTATCTTGGTGGATTTGTGGTTATGATTGCAGCAGTTTCTTGGCTTGGAACAAGTTTCTCTCAAGATTGGAACCCCAAGTGGAATCTGGCCGGTCGGTTAAATATGATTACGTTTGGTTACCTCGCATTGATTTGTACATCAGCAATTTTAGTGGGAGTATTAAATGTAAGGGGTCATTTTTGGGAGGGAGCGATTTCTCCTGTAATTCTTAACACCTGTATGATTTTATGCTTGGTGCTGTCCCATTTTTTGTTTGGCGGAAATTTATGGATAACAGCTTTAATTCTCAGTTCTGGAGTCCTCGTAGCTGGAGGCTTTCAACTATTTTTACCTTGGCTATCTTTAATATTAAAAGAGAAATGGAAGTGGAGGTGTACTCTTTCCCAATCTGAAGAACTGCAATCTGTTAAATCTTTATTTTGGGTGGGGGCTCTGGGGGCAGCGGTGGCTCAAGTAAATCTGTTAGTTTCTAGGTTTCTAGCCTATTCATTAGACGAAACAGGCAGTCTATCTTATCTGTATATGGCAGCTCGCCTAGTTGAGTTGCCACTTGGTGTTTTTGCCATTTCTGTTTCGACCGTTCTTTTTCCAAAGCTAACCAACGCGTCTGCAAAAGGAGATTTGAATAAATATAAGCAGTCTCTTTTCCTGGGAATGCGCATCATTGGAGCGGTTACTCTTCCCGCATCCGTAGGACTTTATATTCTTGCGGCACCAATACTCAGTCTTCTTTTCCAATGGAATGAATTTGGAGTTGAGCAAACTCACCAAGCATCGAGGGTTCTTATGGTCGCTGCTTGGACAATCCCATTGTATGCTTACAGTACCTTTTTGGTGAAAGGTTTTCATTCGGAAAAAAATATGAAAACCCCATTTCATGGTGCCCTTATTAGTTTAGTAGTCAATGTATGTACCAGTTTGCTTCTAATGGAAAAGATGGGGGTGCTGGGGTTGGCATGGGCAAACTTAATTTCTGCACTTTTTCAGATGTTTTTTCTTTTTTGGAAAAAACAAATCTTGTCTTTTTCAGATTGGTTTAACCCAAGCAGTTTTTCGATTTGCTCCCCAGTTGTTGGTTGTATCGGGATTTACTTTTTTCTTGAATTCTCTCTGCCTCATTTGTCTACACTCGATGGTAAATTAGCCGATCTCATTATACTTTTAATGGGAGTTTCCCTTTCGACTTTTATTTATTTTTTAATTTTAAAGATGTTGAAATTCGAATGGGGTGTTAAATTTTTTCAACATAATGGTTCTTGATGATACTTCATTATTATCCTAGAGAAAATCAATGCACCCAACACCGAAGTCGCTAAGTAATTTCCAAAAATTACGGGCTTTCACCTTAATTGAGCTTCTAGTCGTTTTGATGGTGATCGGTGTTCTTGGTGGAATCCTTTTTTCAGGTGCAACTTATCTCTTTGGGGAGCAAGCTTACAAACAAGCCAAGGCTGAGATTCAAATACTGCAACTATGTTTAGAGGAATATAAAAGTGATTTTGGAACCTATCCAGTCACAGAAGATCTAGCGGATGTAAGTGAGCGAGCCGTTCGCCTTTTACAAGTTCTTTCAGGCACTCATGACGAGATGGGAGAGGAACTTGCAGCCCAAGAAATTAGAAAAAGTTACCTTCCAATTGATAAATTTACATCCATATTGAATGAAGCTGAGGAAGAGTATTTAATCGACCCATGGGACGAGCCATACCAGTACGCCTTTCCGAGATTGGATGGACACTCAGGTTACTTACTTTTTTCAAAAGGGGAGGATAAAGAGGCTTCATCATTCGATGGAGAAACAGAGGGTGTACCTGAAAAAACACCTCAGGATTTTGATAATATTCCACTTTCCGAACCTGGGAAGTGGTGATTAATTTTTCATGAAAAGTAAAAATAATAATAATGGGTTTACCTTAATCGAACTTCTAGTTGTTATATCGATTCTTGGTATTTTGATGGGAATCGTTGGACCCAAGGTAATTGATTTACTAAGCGGTTCTGAAAAAACTAAGGTTCAGACCATTGTCAGAGGTTGGGTTACTCAATTACACCAGTACAAGTCTCATTATGGATATTTTCCGCCTTTTCTATTGACTGGCGAAGAAGGAATTGCTGTCGAACTTGGTGATGAAGAAAATCTCAAAAACTTTCTCATTTCCCTGAAAGGCAAAGCTTTGAATGATGACGGCACATGGGAGCCAATTGAGTCAGGGAATGAGCAAAACAGGAAAGCTAAGGAATTTCATTCATTTTCAAGTGATGAGTTTAATTCCACGGGTAAATTGATTGGTGCCAACAATATTGGTATATTGGTTGATCAAAACGGAGATGGTTTGATTGAATTAGATCCAAGTTTAAGCAATGATATCCTTCAATCATTGACGATTGATTATTCCGCTTCTGAAATTCAGGCAGTGGATGTTGAAAAATTTGGTAGAATACGTGAAAAAGTAGCTATTTTTCTACTTCAAGATGATGATTTGGATGTTCAAAATGTTTACTCCTGGAATGTAGAAAAATTTTTTGAATAATTTTGATTAGTTTCCTCCGATAACTGAATCTATGAGTTCTTTTCTTGAAAGAGCTAAAGGGTTTACACTGATTGAACTTCTGGTTGTTTTGGCTGTAATGGGGGTTCTCATGGGTATGTTAGGGTTTACGATTCTAGGTTCTGGAAGTGATGTTTATGATGGTCAAAGGCAATTGCTCTCTCTTCTCCATCAAACGAGAACCACTGCCCTTGGAGCTTCACGTGAAGCCAGACTGATTATTCATGCAAACCCAACCGACCCCGAAAAATACATGAGGCATTCAAGTATTATCGTGGAAGACTCTAATCAATCAGGAAATTTATTGTCTTGGAGAGTTGTGGAAGAGGGGGTGTTTCTTCCTGAAGGTCTTTGGTTTGTTGATCAAAGTATGGAAGTTGATTCCAGATGGCTTGGGGATGGTTTTTGCTCTTGGACTGGCACGGATGATATTGATTTTAAACTTAGTCCGATGGTCAAAAGTGTCAGGACTGAGGGTGGCCCTTCATCTGAAGTTTTTCGATATGTAGCCTTTGACCCATCAGGGATGGTGCTTGCGGATGATTATCCTAGAATGCCAAGGTTGGTCATTGCTCCCGGTGAATTGCGTCCAAGCGATGGTCAATTGTCACCTGCATTCTCCAACCCCCTTGACCTGGTTGGGGTTGAGCTTAGACCATTTGGTGGTATTCTTTGCTTAGACACAAATGACTTTTCTCCTGATGAATAGAAAAAAGTGTCTTGTTTTGCCTAACAATAGAGTAGGTTTTACCTTGATTGAAGTAGTCATTGCTTTGGCTATTTTTGGCATGCTGATCGGAGGATTGTTAGGTTTTTTGCCTTGGGGAGTAGAAGGCGTGGGGAAAGTAAAAGATCGTAGTACTGCCCAAGGACTTGTTGATGGTGTGCAGATCGAACTGGAAAGGTTAGGGTTCTCCTTAGTTGAGAGAGGTACTAAACGGTTGACTGGTCTGTATGCTGCTACTGGAGAACCAGAAGATCAAATTGGGACTATCTATGAAATCGCACTTGTAGCTCCTAAAATAGGCGGAAAAGTCTCTTTTGAAGGAGTTTACGAAAGATCACAAGCGAGGTCGGGAGAAAACGGAAAATTAGCTCTTTCTGGCACCAGGGGCGAACCTGTAAGTATGTTGGCAAATGATCTTGGTGGTGTAGTGCATTTTGATCGTCACAAGGATGCTCCGATCTCCCTGAATTCCTTCGATCCAGCAAAAGATGCGGAGTCTCCTTTTATGAATCGGTGGATTGAGCAGCAAGACAGATATTTCCTGATTATTTGTCGTCAGTTTGCCAAACAACCTCAATCAACAACCGGACCACCTTCTAGGCATTATCACCACCCTTCAAATGGCTTTTTGGCGTTAGAGGTTGAGGTTCAGTGGCCTTACAAGTTTTATTCCCCAAACAAGACTGATGAGTTTGATATAGTGGAAGAGCGTTTTCGGTCGAAATTTAAATTTCCACTGGCGATAGCTCGTTAGGCTCTTTTGTAATTAAGTTCACCATGTTAAAAGTATGGTTTTCGGTAACTAGACCCAAAACATTGATAGCTTCTATTGTGCCTGTCTCAGTTGCAGGTTCTACATTGAATATTGGTTCGAACGCTTTTCCTTGGGTCTGCTTTCTATGTTGTTTGCTCTTTTCAATACTCGTTCAAATAGGAACGAATTTGGCCAATGATTATTTTGATGGTGTTCGGGGAACTGATGATTATCGAAATAACGCACCTGAGAGAATGGTCGCCGATGGACTACTATTACCGATACATGTCATATCCGCTGCCACAGTAATATTATTTCTTGCTTTCTTTGTTGGGTGTGCCGCTTTGTGGATTAGTCAATCGAGCCCTTTATTTCTTGTGTTTGGATTAGTCTGTATATTTCTGGCCATTGGTTACACTGGTGGACCTTTCCCATTGGCTTACAATGGATTAGGTGATATTTTTGTTATTCTTTTTTTTGGATTTGGGGCAATGGAAGGTACCAAGTTCATCCTTTCATCTGCATTATTAATTCCTTGGGAGCCTGATTGGTATACTGCTCTGAGCCTTGGCTTATTGATCAACAACCTATTGGTAGTAAATAATTACAGGGATTATATGGGTGATAAGAAAGTAGGTAAAAAGACTACGGTTGTTATTTTAGGAAGGCAGTTTGGACTTTCACTTTATATATGCTCAATTATAGTTTCAACTATTGTAAATCCTTGGATATCAGGTAAATCTGAACTTATTTCAATTACAGCAATCTTAGGACTTTGGGTGTGGTTTAAATTGAACAAAGCCTCGACGAAAAACGAATTCAACACTGTACTTAGCTTTACTGCCTTGATTATTTTAGTACACGGTTGTTTGGTCGTTTATTGTAAATAGATGAACTAATTTAAGATATTTTTTTACTTAATGCTGATAAGCATCTTTTGTTTTTTCTTGGGATTTACTCACTCTGCCAATTAAATAAAGTCATGTACATTCCTCCTTTAGATGATTTTCCCGCATTTTCACTCCACCGTCTTTTATCGACATGTTTTGGATCCTCAAAATCCAAGCTAAGGCCCTGTATTCTTATCGATCTTGACGATCCTTCTTTGATTTGTAATCACGAATTTTTGAAGCAGAGTCGTTATGCGGTTCAAAGACATGCTGTTGAGTCATTCTTAGACCCGCTCAATGACGGGGTTGGTGAACAACTTAACTACGAAAAATGTTCATTCTTTGCCTACAAAACCACCGGTGGAAGTAATTTAGATCCTGAAGATCATATTTCATCTCCTGATGGTGAGGTCCTCAGTCTTGAGAATGATATCTGCCCTAATTACGATTTGATTTTTGCAATTAGCGATTATTCGCTCACTGCCCCTCTAACCGCCATGGCTAAGAGACATGGATTTAGAGGTGCTACCCTGCACGGTGTAAACGATATAATTTTAAATTCCGGTTTAAGTGTGGACTACATGAAAATAAGTCGGCAAGCCGAACTGTACCGCAACACATTAAACGAGGCAGATTCTTTTGAGTTACATTTCATTTGTTTGGATACTCATTACAAACTTAACATCGAGTGTTCCCGCCAAGTTGCTCAAAAAAGTCACGGATTGTGCCTTCCTGGATCCCCTGATATTGCTAATCTACCTGCCGGTGAAGTCTATTTTGTTCCAACTGGGGCATCAGGTTCATTTCCCTTTCGTTTCTCGGATGGCACCCTTGCAGAGATGTTGGTTACCGATGGTGCGATCATCGAAGCAAAATTGATCAGGGGGAATGAAGAACTTGTTGTTGCTAGAAACACCCAACTTAAACAAGACCCAGCAACTGGCATAATTGGTGAGCTTGGATTTGGAACCCAAATCCTTCCATTTTCTGGAAAGGATATTCAGGATGAGAAAATCTTAGGTACTTGCCATGTTGCTACCGGAAGAAGTGACCACTTGGGGGGGAATTTAACACCTGATTTATTCAATTCTAGAAAGAATGCATCTCATGACGATATTCTTTACGCTCCACCTAAGACTCCCGAGATTACTGTTAAGAAAGTTGTACTGAACAAAAATGGGGCGTCTAACATCATACTAGAGAACTTTCTACCATCTTCATTTCTTCTAGATAACCTTGCCTCCGAGTATCCAATAGAACTTCTTTCCAGTCACGCTCTCGCTTGAATATAAACTGTTTAGGTTCCTGATTTTGGGAACACTTTGCCAATGTTTCACATTGGCCGATGTTCCTGTTGTTCCTTCAGTTCGTAGTGTCAGGAGTGTCCCTTCCTGTAGTAATTTTCGTGTTGCTCCTTCTGCTCTTTATGCACCCAAGCCACCTGTTGCTAGGTCTGCGTCACGTGCACCTCTTGCTCCTAGACCACCCGTTGTCACGAGGTCTCGTTCAGTTCAAAGGGCAAAACCAATTAGGATTGTACCTCTAGTAAAGCGTGCTCGGCCGATAAGCCGTGTTCCATTTGTCCGTTCGGTTCCTAAACGACTTCACTAGAAGAATTCTCTTACATTTGCTCAAATGTTTTGCAATAAATACTTCCTTGGATGATATTAAAGGAGCCTAAACTTTTTATATATAGCCAAATTTTGCCTGAATTTTGATGCTGGGATCTTGTTACAAATCAAAAAATTTAATAGATTTCATTCACACATGCTTTTTTTCTCATAATTTGAGAAGTCTTTTCTGTGTTGGACTTACCAGTTTTATTATTTTCAGTTGTGAAAATTCTCACGCACAGCAATCACTAGAAGAGATCGAATTGGTAAGAGACTCAATACCAAACTCCTTTTGGGTTAATGGGGTTGCTGAGTCCAACATTACTGTGTTTGAAGGAAATTCTTACAAGCTAATCAATGGGTCCACTGAAGTATCTCAAATCAGTATTAGAGAAGGAAATACAACATTCATGGGGGTTAACTCTTTCAATACAGTAGCTGACAATATTCGAAATTATATATTCTGGGAACCACTCGATTCTTCCAGCCTAGAGCTCAACTTAACTGATGCAAAGGCTCCAGTAGATACCATTTCTATTTTCGTAGATTCATATGACTATTCTCAATCAATTTTATCACCGGTTCAAGCTGGTTCTCTTTCACATTTTGGATCTTCAATTTCTCTTGAATCCGAAAATCAAATTATAATTGGAGCTCCACATTATAATGAAGAAAGGGGAAGGGCTTTTGTATATAATTTCGACGAGAACTCTAAGGATTACAATTTATTTTCTGTTTTAGATCCACCCCTTGATACTGAAGGACAATTTGGTTCATCGCTTTCTTCTTCAGATGGATGGTTAGCGATTGGTAGTCCTATGAATAATCAGTCTGCTGGGGCAATCTACTTGTTCGAAAAAATAGATTCAGGTTATCAACTTAGGAGTGAAGTTAACGCGACAGCGAACCAAGATTACTTCGGTCTGGAAGTTTCGATGCAGACAAAGCAGTTGGCAGTCAGTTCTTTGGGTGAAGTAAATTTTTTTACTCTAAACGAAGAAAGTAATCATTGG
>Ga0181568_10003519_pt1 | contig 14110 bp, 12 predicted proteins | sample 101ome_20_FD_133758 | JGI IMG/M metagenome (GOLD analysis project Ga0181568, IMG submission 133758) | Coastal salt marsh microbial communities from the Groves Creek Marsh, Skidaway Island, Georgia - 101404AT metaG (megahit assembly) | ecosystem: Environmental > Aquatic > Marine > Intertidal... | reverse complement strand
TTCAAAAAAAAGTATTATTTTAATACTCCTATTATCTGTGTAGGAAACGTAATTGCGGGAGGAGGAGGAAAAACACCTTTAGTTATAGAAATTTGTAAATATTATAAAAAAAATAAAGCTAATATTCACATAATTTACAAAGCATATAAGACTAAAATTAAAGATAAAGTAGTTAATGTTAATAGTCTTCAAGATAATAACTATATAGATGATGAGGCTATTTTGATTTCTAAATATGCTGAAACATGGGTTTGCAAAAAAAGAAAATATGGTATACAAGCCGCAATAAAATCAGGTGCTGAATTAATAGTTTTAGATGATGGATTACAAGATACGAGTATAGTTAAAAATGTTAATATTCTTGTTTCTAATAAAGATCAGGGAAATGGAAATAATAAAATTATTCCTGCTGGTCCACTGAGAGAGACAATAAGTTCTGCTACTAAGAAAAGTAGTTGCATATTTTTTTATGGAAAAAAAGATGCATTTATTAAGTATTTTAATAATTATAAAAAAAATATTTTTTTTGGTGAAATATTTATAGATTTCAAAGAGATAATTAAAATCAGAAAAAAAAAAGTTATTGCCTTTGCTGGAATAGCACATCCTAAAAACTTTTTTAACCTATTAAACAATCAAAATATAAATTTAGTTGATACAATATCTTTTCCTGACCATTACAAGTATAAGAAAAATGATATTAAAAATATATTATTGTTATGCAAAAAGAATTCTGCTATTCCAGTTACAACCTACAAAGATTATGTTAAAATTCCTGATAATTTAAAAAAAGACTTTTCAGCAATAAATATATATATAAAATTTGATAAAGAAAAATTTTTTAGTTTTATAAATAAAAAAATAAAATTCAATGTTTAAAATATTAATAGATTTTTTTGTAGGAACTGTCTTATTTATTATTTTTTTAATATTAAAAGTACTTGGTAAAAGAATATCCTCTAATTTGTGTGCCGCGATATTTTCTACCTTTGGGGCTTTAACAAAGTTTGAACACATAGCAAAAAAAAATATTCTATTTGTATGGCCTGAAAAGAAAGACACTGAAGTAAAAAAAATTACAAATAAAATGTGGAAAAATATTGGTAGAAATTTTGGAGAGCTAATACATTTAAAAAATTATAAACCCCTAAATTGTTCACAAACAAAAATAATTGATTTAAAAAAAATTGAAAAATTGATCTCTTTAAATAATAAAAAAAAACGAGGAATAGTTTTTTTTTCTGCTCACTATGGAAATTGGGAGTTAGGACCTATTATAATTAAAAGTCTAGGCTTAGATCCACTATGTGTATATAGAAAGTCAAATAACAAATTTGTTGAACTTTTAATTCAAAATATTAGAGGGAAAAATGCAACATATACTCCAAAAGGTGATATTGGAGCAAAAAAATCTTATTTATGGTTAAGAAAGGGAAAAAGCCTAGCTTTATTAATGGATCAAAAATTAAATGAAGGTCTATCTATAGACTTTCTTGGAAGGCCTGCCTACACTGCTAGTTTTATTGCAGACATTGCAATAAGAATGAATCTTGATATTGTTCCAATAAAATTTTCTAGAGATATAAACAATCATAATGTCATAACTTTTTATAAAAAAATTAATATGCCTAAAAATAATCTAAGCAAAAATAAAAAAATAAGCTTCATACTCAAGCAGGTTAATGATGTTATGAGTCAATGGATTAAAGATCAGCCAGAAAACTGGCTGTGGATTCATAGAAGATGGCAAAAAGATTTATATGTATGATTATTTTTTATTTTTTATTAAGAGTTGAGGGTCTATTCTAGTGCCATTTATTTCCATTCTCCAATCTAAATGAGGCCCAGTAGACCTACCAGTAGACCCTACTCTTCCGATTTCCTGTCCTAAATGTACTTTTTCACCAACCTTAACAAAAATTTCTGATAAATGTAAGAGTGAAGAAGTTAGCCCTAAACCGTGAGATATAATTATTGTACCACCAGAAAAGTAGAGATCATCCTCAGTAAGAACAACTATACCATCACTTGGTGATACTACTATTGTTCCTTTTTTATTTGCTATATCAATGCCATAATGAGGTCTTTTTGGTACTCCATTAAGAATTCTTTGGCTTCCATAAACTCCTGTTATAATACCTTCCACAGGAATTATAAAACCTGCTTTATAATATGAAAAATTAAAAAATATTTTTTTAGATTTTTTAACTAATGCTATTTCTCTTTTTATTCTGTCATAATAACTTTTTGGAGGAGTAACTTTATTTTTGTCTAAATTATCAATTTTTTGTATTTTATAATTTCTTTCACTAATATTAATGTTTTTAGTTAAAATTTTTCCTGAGTCATAAATAACTTTAACAATTGATTGATTTTTATGCTTTCTTTTGAATCCTAATAAAAAATTCCCATATTCGTCTACAGGAATTATTTTATCGTCAAAAAAAACTTTTCCATCTTGCTCTATTTTTCCAAAAACTAATCCTCCCTGAATAAAATTTCCTTCTAAAACTAATGCGTTTGCGCCTGAACATAATAAAAAAAATAAAAAGATAAAATTTTTATATAAATTATTTTTCTTCATAGCTATTTATTTTAGCTTTAGCTTTACCATCTACAAAATTCAAGGTCACATCTTTATAGTTTTTTAGAGTACTTATATTTTTAATTAATTTATTATCAGTACTTTTTATAACAACAAAGCCTTTTTCCAGCCACCTTTCATAAGAACAGGAATGTAATATACTAACTTTACTTTTCATTAAATCTGATTTTTTTTTTACTAATGCATTAAAGCTTTGCTGAAAAAAATTAAATTGCCTTAATAAATTGGAATTATAATCCTTTATTTTTCTATCTTGTTTGATTAAGCTCAGACCCTTAATTAAAGTTTCTATTCTTTTAATATAATTATAAATAAAGCTTCTTATTTTTTCATATTCAGAGTTTAATTTTCCTTCTAAACCCGATAAAAATAAATATGGATCTACAATTTTTGCGTCATAAGTATCTAATTTATACATTTTTAAGTTAATAAGGCTTTCTATATAATTTTTTTTATTTTCTGATAAAAGTTCTAATCTTTCCAACAGTTCTTTTTTTTCTGGCACTACTACATCAGCAGCAGCTGTAGGAGTTGAAGCTCTGTAGTCAGACACAAAGTCTGAAATAGAAAAGTCAGTTTCATGTCCAACAGCAGATATTATTGGAATATCTGAATTAAAAATTGCATGCGCGATCTTCTCGCTATTAAAACTCATTAAATCCTCTAAGCTTCCTCCTCCCCTTGCTAAAATAATAACATCTGGTTTTTTTTTATAATTATTGAAACCTAAAATAGCACTTTCAATTTCTTGTTCTGCATTACCTCCCTGAACAGCTACAGGCCACAATAAGATATTACTAGGAAACCTTTCCTTAATTCTTTTTTTTATATCTTCAATCACAGCACCAGTAGGGGATGTAATAATTCCTATAATATTCGGAATATATGGCAACTTTTTCTTATTATTTTCATCAAAATAACCCAGCTTTTGCAATTTTTTTTTTCTTTGCTCTATTAACTGTAATAATGCCCCTTCACCTGCGAAAGATATATTTTCTATTATAAAATTATAGTTAGACCTAGGCATATAAGTACTAATTTTACCTAAAGCTACAACCTCTAACCCTTCTTCAGGCTTTATTTCCAAAAAATTTGCTCTTCCTCTCCATATTATTGAGGCTAAATTAGCCTCTTCATCTTTAAGGTTAAAATAAAAGTGTCCTGAGTTTGCTCTTGTTAAACCTGAAATCTCTCCCTTTATTTTCACTCTATTAAACTGATTTTCTAAACTATGCTTAATGTTAGAAGAAATCTCTGAAACGCTATATTCTGGGATATTTGACATAATTGAAGTTAACTGTAATTATTAGTTTATCATAAATTGGAGAAATTAGAAAATATGAATGTACTCGTTTTAGGAAGTGGAGGAAGAGAGCATTCATTATGCTATAATCTAATAAAGTCTAAAAAAATTTCTAATTTATGGTGTATGCCTGGTAATGCTGGAATAAATAGAATTGCTAAATTTTCAAACTTAAATACAGATGATAATCATAGTATACTAGACTTTTGTATCAAAAAAAAAATAAACTTAGTAATACCTGGATCAGAAGAATTTTTAGCAAAAGGAGTAGGCGACTATCTCAGGCTTAATGGCATAAAAGTTTTTGGTCCTTCAAAAAAAAGTGCTCTTTTAGAATCATCAAAAATTTTTACAAAACAAATTTGCAAACTTGGAAATATCAATACTGCTAAATGGGAAGTTTTTGATAATTCAAAAATAGCTCTAAAAAAAATTAGAAAGTTAAAATTTCCTATTGTAATAAAATTAGATAAGCTTGCTGCAGGCAAAGGAGTATTAGTTGCAAAAGACCTTGAAGATGCTAAACGTTTTTTAAAAAAAGTAGAACAAGGTAAAATAGGTGATAGTAATTCAAAGATTATTGTAGAAAAAAAACTTACGGGTAAGGAAGCAAGCTTTTTTTATGTAGTTGATGGCAATTCCTCAAAATTCATAGGGAGTGCTCAAGATTATAAAAGAGTTGGTGAAAATAATACTGGTCTTAATACTGGTGGTATGGGATGTATATCTCCCTCACCATATGAAAATGAAAAAAATATTAAATTAATTAACAAAAAATTTATTGAACCAACAATAAAAGCTATGAATTTTTTAGGCTATCCTTTCAAAGGCATATTGTATGCTGGTCTTATGTTTACTAAGTCTGATGTCTTTTTAATAGAATATAATATTAGGTTAGGTGATCCTGAATGTCAGGCGTTAATTGCTCGATTAGCTAGTAACTTTTTAGATATTTGTATTGCTACAGAAGAACAAAAACTTAAAGATATACAAATTAAACTTAGTGCAAAAAAAAGTATCTGTATTGTGATGGCAAGTAAAGGATATCCTGAGAATTATAAATCAGGACATACTATTAAAGGTATAGATAAAGTTAATGGTAATAATATAGTTTTTCATGCAGGTACTAAACTGAACAAAAATGAAGAGTTAGTTACTAATGGTGGTAGAGTTCTCAATATAATTTCAAAACAGCAAACACTAGAAAAAGCTAAAGCAGAGGCTTACAAACTGATTAAAAATATTAAATGTTCTAACCTTTTTTACAGAAAAGATATAGGAGATTGATTTTATTTTCTTAAATTTTTAAAAAACCTCTTAAATAGCCCTGAAAACATTTCTTCTCCTATACCTCCATAAATATCGGGCTTAAATCCTTTAAAGTTTTCGTGAAATATTTGAATTCCATTTTTTACTCCTAAATTATTATCATCATACAAGCCAAAATAAATTGAGCTAATTAGATATTTAGATATTGCATAACTACAAAAAATACAAGGCTCAAGGGAACTATATATTTTATAACCTTTTAAGTTATTGGTTTTTAATTTTTTTACTGCTTTTTTAATTGCTATATACTCAGCATGAGCTAAAGGATCATTATTTTTTATTACTAAATTATGTGCTTTTGAAATAATTTTCTTATCATTAAAGATTACTGCTCCAACTGGCACCTCATTTTTTTTAAGAGCTTTTTCTGACTCTTGGTATGCTACTTTTATTATTTGTGATAGTTTCAATATAATTAATTTTAATATTAAGATATTTTATGAAAAAAAAGCCATTAATAGGACTAACATTAGATCTAGAAAATAATAAATCATATTCAAAGTTTCCTTGGTATGCTGTACGCCAGAATTATTGTAGTGCTATATCTAATATGGGCGGCATACCAATACCATTAGTTTATGATATAAATTCTATAAATACAATGGTAGAAAAATTAGATGGATTTGTTATAACTGGCGGAGCCTTTGATATTAACCCCTCTTATTTTTCTGAAAAAAAAAAATTTAAAACTGTTGTTACTAAAGAAGATAGAACTGAATATGAAATTAGATTATGTAATAAAGTATTAAAAAAAAATCTTCCGCTATTGGGAATATGTGGTGGGCAACAACTGATGAATGTAGTTTATGGCGGAAGTTTAATACAAGATATAAATAAGGAGGTTGATACCAATATAAAACACGAACAACCTAACCCAAGAAATCAGACCAGTCATACTGTTAATATTAAAAAAAATACATTCCTTAGTACAATAATTAAAAAAAGAAAAATAAATGTAAATAGTGCTCATCATCAAGCAGTGAAAAGAGTAGGTTCTGGATTAAATGTTAATGCTGTAGCTTCAGATGGTATAATTGAAGGTATAGAAGATAAAAGACTAAATTTTTGTGTTGGTTTGCAATGGCATCCAGAGTTTTTAATAGAGGAAAGCGATAAACAAGTCTATAAAAAATTTTTAGAGGTGGCAAAAAATAATGTTAAAAGATAAAATAATTTTGATAGCACTTAATAAACCAAAAGGATTTATTTGTACTCATAAAGATGAATTTAATAGGAAGAAAGCTATTGATCTTATACCAAAAAAAACCTTTCAAACCATTAAGGGTAAAATTCATTCCGTAGGAAGATTAGATTATAATTCTCAAGGACTTCTTTTGCTTACCAATAATACTAAAATTAAGCATTATTTAGAGTCTCCAGCAAATAAAATTATTAGAATTTATAAAGTAAAGGTGCAAGGTATTATTGATTTACATATAATTAAAAAAATAGAAAAAGGATTGATTATTAATAAGCTTAAATACGGAGTTAAAAGCATTAAAATTATTAGTACTACTAGGTCTTATTCTTGGATATTAATAAAACTTGATGAAGGTAAAAACAATCATATTCGTAAAATTTTCAAGAGACTCGGGTTTAGTGTAAATAAATTGATAAGGATACAATATGGTCCCATAAAATTATCATCATTAAAACCCGGTGATTTAAAATTAATTAGTCCTTTTAAGTTAAATTTAATTAATCTATGATAATAACTACAGGCATATATAAATTTAAAAAGATACATACTTTAAAAAGTCATAAACTTAGACCAACCTCTAATAAAATTAGAAATGCTATATTCAATATTTTAGTTAATAAATATATAATGAATACCTGGTCTGCAAAGGCGCACTTATTAGATGCTTTTTCTGGATCAGGTATTGTTGCTATTGAAGGTCTTTCTAGAAATATTAACAAGGTTACTTTGATTGAAGCCGATAGTACAGTTTTTGAATATCTGAAAAAAAATATTGAGGCACTAGACCTTAAAAGAAAAGTAAATCTTATTAATGATGATTTTTTTAATACAAGACTCACTAAAAATGAATATTTTTTAGTTTATTTAGACCCTCCTTACTTAAAAAACTTTACAAATCTAGCTATAAAGAAAATATTAGATGAAAAAGCTTTAAAAAAAGGTGCAATAATCGTCAGTGAAACGGATAAAAACTATAAATATGATAAATATTTAAATCAATATATATCAACACAAAAAAAATATGGGAACACTTTAATTACCTTCTTTAAATTTCTCTAAGTTCTACCAAATAATGCTTCAACATCTTTTAATCTTAATTCTACAAATGTTGGCCTTCCATGATTACATTGTGAAGAATTAGGGGTCTTTTCCATTAACCTTAATATTGAATTCATCTCCTCAATATTTAGTTTTTTTCCTGCCCTAACGCTATTATGACATGCAATACTAGATAAAATCCTTTCTATACCTGAGTCTTCTGGATTAATCTCACCCAAAACATTAATTTGTTCTTTTAAATCTTGAAATAAGCTATCTATGTTTATTTTACCTAAAATAGCTGGGATTTCTCTCACGATTATTGAATTTTCACCATAATCATCAAATTCAAACCCTAATTCACTTATAGCTTTTTTATTTTTAAGTAATAATAATTTACCTTCGTCTATATTTACTATTTCTGGGAGAAGCAAAACTTGCTTTAAAATTTTTCTTTTTTTATAGTTTTTCTTTAAATTTTCTAAAACTATTCTTTCATGTGCGGCATGTTGGTCTATAAGTATCAAACTATCATCAGTTTGAGATACTATAAACATATTATTAATTTGAGCTTTAGCATATCCTAACTGGTTTGTATAAGTTTGTGTTTTATTAACTTTATTTTCAGCATTATCATTATTTTTTTCTATCTTCTCATATTGAAATAAGTTCTCTTTTTTATTTATTAAGTTTTCATTAAAGTTTGCTTGTATGTTTGTTTTCATTTTACTTATTAAATATTTTTCTGCTTCTACAGAAAACTTTAATCCAGTCTCTTGTAACTTATGTCTAATTATTTTTATAATAGAAGAGTTAATAATATTCCTATTTAAAATTCTAACTTCAGATTTTGTAGGATGTACATTAATATCTAGATTATTAGAGTCAATATTTAAATATAAAAGGACTACTGGAAACCTATTACCAGCTAATAAACCTGAATAAGCAGCTTTTAAAACACCTAATAGTAGTTTGTCTTTAATAATTCTGCCATTAATGATAATAGTTGTTAAATTCCAATTAGATTTATTAAAAGTAGGAATGCTAACAAACATTTTAATATTAAAATTTTCAAACTTTTTTTCTATAAAAAGAGAACTTTTATAAAAATCTTTTCCATATATTTCGAGTACCCTTTTTTTTAATTTTTCATTATTTATTCTGCCTGTAAGCTCAATTTTAGCTTTTTTATCTTCTACTAAAATAAATGAAATATGAGGATATGCTAAAGAAATTTTTTTAATAAAATTTCTTATTGCAAGACTTTCAGAGTGTTCTGATTTTAAAAATTTTTTCCTTACTGGAAGGTTTCTAAATATATTTTCTACTTTAATTTGTGTCCCCACATTTCCTTTTGACGGCTTTATACTTAATGGTTTACCAAATATAACTTTTAACTCGTATGCCTCTGTAGAATCTTTAGTTCTACTAATCATTGTAAACTCTGAGGCGTTACTAATAGAGTGCAAGGCTTCTCCTCTAAAGCCTAGGGTAATAATATTATTAAGAGTGCGCATATTCAATTTTGACGTTGTATGTCTGCCTACAGATGTTTCTATATACTTTCGTTCAATCCCTATACCATTATCTGAAACAACAATTTTAGATATACCACCTTCCTCTATACTGATTGTTATTTTGTTTGCCTTAGCATCAATAGAGTTTTCTATTAATTCCTTTACTACGGCAACTGGTCTCTCAATAACCTCTCCTGCAGCTATTTCATTTATAATCTCAGGTGGTAATAAATTTATTTCTTGCATTTTGCTTTAAATTTTTTTTAATTCTAACTTTTACCTTTTCCACTGCAGGTTGATCAAATGGATTAATGCCTATTAACTTCCCTATTAAAGATACTTCTAAAATAAATGAAGTCATAAGTTTTATTACTGATTCTTCTTTATCATCTTCTATGTAAATTATTCTTACATATGCTCCTGCCTTCCTTAATTCAGCTGCAGTCGACTCTGCCATAATATTTAGCAAATCACCCATTCTTTTATTATTCAAATAAGCTGGTAAAATATTTTTATTATTTTTTACTTTAAAGTCATCGGTTCTTTTTTTTGGAATAACTATAGTAAAAATTAAATTCTTTGGCCCATCTAACCACATTTGTAATTGACTATGTTGGTCTACTGCTCCTAATGCTGAGATAAGGTATAAACCTAGCCCATTTTTCCCCAGGGATTCATTCCATAACTGTTTATACCAATTACCTACATTCATAAGACTATCCGAATAAACTAAAAATATATGACCTGTAATTTTTTTTTTTTTTATTATTTGTGATACAGCAGCCATAAAAATATTGTTAACATTATTTTTATTTAATAAGTCTTTTTTAAAGCTTTTATCTACTAACTCTTTTAATTTAATACTATTTATTCCTGCTAAATACATAGGGAGTAATCCCGTTAAGGAAAAACATGAAAACCTTCCTCCTATAGTTTCATCATGGTCTAAAACATCTATACTATATTTATTAGCTATATTTCTTAGTGTTGATTTTTTTTTATCAGAAATGATTAAAGTATTATTTTTTAAATCAAAGTTATTCTTAAAGCTATTCATAAGAATATCAAATAAGCATAATACTTCCAAAGTTTCCCCTGATTTGCTAATTATTAATAGCCCTAAATTATTTTTTTTATTGTTTTTAAAAAAATTTTTTAATGTTGATGGGTCAAGATTTTCAATAAAGTTAATTTTTTTTTGATTATATAAACTGATTATAGCTTTAGCTCCTAGGCTAGATCCTCCTGTTCCGATTAGCAAAAAGTTATCTATATTTTTGAATTTTTTTTTATATTTTTTTAGATAACTAAAAATTTCTTTATTATTATCTGACCTTAAAAAGCTAAACTCATTAGGACTTTTATTAATCCCTTTCTTAATTTTTATTAATTTATTATTTAAGTTACTTAAGGTTTTATTATTTGTTAATTTTTTCCATCCTTTTAATTCAATTAACATAATTCAGTGATACCAGCTACTTTAGCACAGTAGCTTTTTTATTTAATATTTTCTTTAAAATTCTTTTTTCCTTTGATTTTGTTTTCGTTGAGTCATTATCTACTGTATCCTTCTTACTGACTTTATTATTTAGAATATCATCAATGCTAAGTTCCCCATCTTCTAAGCTTAAGTTGTTTTTTTTTGTTTCATTTTTTAATTTAGGTGGTCTCAAAAACATATCAGGTGGCATTTCCAAAGGAGCTTTTCTTGAAACAGAAAACTGATTATTTTTTTTTTTTGTAACTCCAATTTTTTGAAGACGTTCATTAGAACAAGAAATAAGCAACAAGGTTAAAATAGTACATAAGAAAAAGTATAAAAAATTAAGTTTCATTTTTTTTATAAAAAATATTATCAAATAATAAAAGAATTACACCCAAAGTAATAAAAATATCAGCAAAATTAAAAGCTGGCCAATGAAAATTATATATAAAAAAATCAATAAAGTCTATTACTCCCCCAAAATAAACTCTATCTATAGCATTCCCTAAGGCTCCAGAAGATATTAAACCTAAACTAATTCTAAATACCTTTTTGTCAGAAAAAACTGCTAATAAAATTAAAAAACATCCTACCACTATTGAAAATATTGAGAAAAAATATCTTCCTAAAATACCCCATTCACTGAACATGCCAAAACTTACGCCTGTATTTCTTACAAAGACAATGTTTAAAAAAGATAATAATTGCATATCTTCAAAGCTGTGCTCTAACATTATTTTAGAAATAAAAATTTTCATACATTGATCAAACAAGACTAAAAAAGTAATTGCTAAAAGCGTTTCTATAACTCTTACTAAATTCAGTGACTTCCACATATTTTATCTACTATTATTTAGTACGAGCAAACACCTTTCACATAAACCTTTGTTAATGCTTACTTCTTTTTTATATTGCCAACACCTCAAGCATTTCTCATATTTTGTTTTGTAAACAAAAACTTCTACATTTTTTTCTTTATTAGAAAATGTAGAAATAAAATTATCATCTATTTTTTCTTTATTATCTAAAACAACAAACGAAGAAACAATACATACATTATGCATTTCTATGCTTTTTATGGACTCTAAGATACTCTTCTCTTTCGTAATTAACACAACATTGGCTTCTAAACTTGATCCTAATTTTTTTTCATTTCTGGCTATTTCTATAGCTGTATTAATTACTTTTCTTATTTTTTTTATATTTTCCCATTTTTCTAGCAGGTTAACATTATTCCAAATATTGTCAGGATTTTTAAAGACTTTTAAGTGTACACTTTCTATATTCTCTGTTTTAAATTTTTGCCAAACCTCTTCCATAGTATGACATAGTACCGGAGCATACCATGTAGTTAACTTTTCTAAAATTTGAAATAGAACTTTTATTTTATTTATTCTAATGTTATCTTCTATACTGTTACAATACAAAGTATCTTTGCTAATATCAAAATAAAACGAAGATAAATCAACTGAGCAAAATTCAAATAATGCTTTGTAAAAAATGTGAAATGCATACTCATTCAAAGATTTTTTTCTAATAGTTTCAAGCTCATAAAGCCTAGCTAATATAAACTTATCAATCTCTTCTAACTCAGAATAATTAAAAGAAAAATCAATTTCTGCGCTGCCTATATTGCCTAAAATGAACCTAAAAGTATTTCTTATTCTTCTATAGTTATCGTTTAAATTTGATAAAACTTCATCACCTATCTTCATATCATCTGAATAATCAGTTGTTGCCACCCATAACCTTAAAACATCTGCTCCTGATTTTTTTATTATGTCCTCTGGGTTTATAACATTCCCTAAACTCTTAGACATTTTTCTACCTTTACCATCTAGAACAAAGCCATGAGTTATAACACTTTTATAAGGAGGCCTACCTCTTGTTCCACAGGCAGCTAGCAAAGAAGATTGAAAGAAACCTCTATGCTGATCTGTTCCTTCTAAATATAAGTCTGCAGGCCAGCTAAGATTATTATTTTCTAATACAAAGGCATGAGAGGTGCCTGAGTCAAACCATACATCTAGTATATCTTTAACTGCATAATAATCATCAGGGTTATAGTCTTTTTCTAAATATTTTAATGGGTTCTCTGACAACCAAACATCAGACCCCTTTCTTTTTACATCTTCTATTATTCTTTCCATTACCTTTTCATCTTTTAAAGGCTCTCCTGTATTTTTATTAATAAATATCGTCAATGGTACTCCCCATGCCCTTTGTCTTGAAACACACCAATCTGGTCTATTCTCAACCATACTTTGTATTCTATTTTTAGAGGATTTAGGAATCCACTTAGTATCCTCAATACCTTGCATAGCTTTGTCTTTTAAATTATTTGTTTTCATACTAATAAACCATTGTGGAGTGGTTCTATAAATAATAGGCTTTTTTGATCTCCACGAATGAGGGTAAGAGTGTCTGTATTCTCTTGATCCTAAAAGTTCATTTTGCTCTTTTAGCTTTTCTATAACACTTAAGTGTGCTTTAAAAACATGAATTCCTGAAAATACAGGAGTATTGTCTCTGTAACAGCCATCATCTTTAACGATATCTTTAATTATGATATTATTATCTAAAGCTAAATAATAGTCGTCCTCTCCATAACATGGAGCTATATGAACAAAGCCTGTACCTTCACTATCTTCTACAAATTCGGCTTTTAGCATAGGCACATCATAATCAAATCCAATTTTTGAAAAAGGATGATGACATATTGTATTACCTAATTCTTCTCCTTTTATTTCCTTAATTAACTCAAATTTACTTATATTACATCTATCACAAACTTCTTCTAATAAAGATTTTGCTACTAAATATTTATTATCCTTAATAAGATTATTTTTACTTTCTTGAACTTTAAATATACAGTAATCAATAGAATCTCCGAATGCTATTGCCCTATTTCCTGGAATTGTCCATGGTGTAGTAGTCCATATAATTACAGAAGTATTTTCTAATAGTTTATTCGGGCTATTTTTTACCTTAAAGGCTACATAAATGGAGGTCGAGTCAATATCATGATACTCTATTTCTGCTTCTGCTAATGCAGTTTTTTCTATAGGTGACCACATTACTGGTTTTGAACCCTGATATAAAGAGCCATTTAGAAAAAATTTACTAAATTCTTTTAATATAATTGCTTCTGACTCGTAAGCCATTGTTGTATATGGTTCATTCCAATCTGCTAAAACAAACAATCTTATAAAAGACTTTTTCTGTTCTTCAATCCATTTTTGAGCAAACTCTCTACATTCATTTCTAAAATCTTTGATATCAATATCTTCTTTTTTTTTACCTTTTTTTCTATATTGTTTTTCTATTTGCCATTCTATTGGTAAACCATGGCAATCCCAGCCTGGAACATATAAAGAATTATAGCCTTCAAATTGCATTGTTCTATTTATAATATCTTTTAATATTTTATTAGCGGCTGTACCTATATGAATAGGTCCATTTGCATAAGGAGGGCCATCATGGAGAATAAATTTTTTTTTGTCTTTTGATTTTTCTCTAATTTTTTTCCATAATTCTATATTATTCCAAAATTCCATCATTTTTATTTCTTCAGTTGGTAGCTTTCCTCTCATACCAAAATCGGTTTTAGGAAGTAACATAGTTAAATTATATT
>Ga0181568_10003516_pt1 | contig 14116 bp, 13 predicted proteins | sample 101ome_20_FD_133758 | JGI IMG/M metagenome (GOLD analysis project Ga0181568, IMG submission 133758) | Coastal salt marsh microbial communities from the Groves Creek Marsh, Skidaway Island, Georgia - 101404AT metaG (megahit assembly) | ecosystem: Environmental > Aquatic > Marine > Intertidal... | reverse complement strand
GTACACGGCCGTCTCGAGCGCGTACGTTTGGATGGCCATCTCGCCGAGCTTGTGGCGAATCGCCCCGTACTTGCTGATTGGACGCCCAAACTGCTCCCGCGCGTTCGTGTACTTCACGCTCTCCGTGATCGCGTCCTTGCAGGACCCGATGACCACGCCGCCGAGCTTGATGCGGCCGATGTTGAGGATGTTCACGGCAATCTTGAAGCCCTTGCCGCGCTCGTACAGGAGGTTTTCGACGGGCACTTCCACGTCGTTGAAGAAGACTTGACGGGTGCTCGACCCCTTGATGCCCATCTTCTTTTCCTCGGGATTCATCGTGATGCCGTCGTACCCACGCTCGCAGATGAACGCGCTGAGGTTTTCGTCGTCGTCAATCTTGGCGAAGACGATGAGGATGTCGGCGAACCCGCCGTTGGTGATCCACATCTTTTGGCCGTTCAGCACGTAATGGGTGCCGGCTTCGTTGAGCTTGGCCGAGGTCTTGCCGCTGTTCGCGTCGGACCCGCTTCCGGGCTCGGTCAGGCAGTAGCAGCCCTTGAGTTCGCCCGTGGCGAGGCCGGGGACGTACTTCTGCTTTTGGGCGTCGTTGCCGTAGTAGAGGATGGGGAGCGTGGCGATGCCTGTATGCGCCGAGAAGCTGACGGCAAAGCTGTGCGCGCCGCCCATGCTTTCGGTGATGAGCATCGTGCTCTTGAAGTCCAAACCAAGCCCCCCGAGCTCTTCCGGCACGGAACTGCCGAGCAGGCCGAGTTCGCCCACTTCTTCGAGAAGTTTGGGGGTCAGGCCTTCCTCTTGCGCTTCGATGCGTTCGAGGTTGGGGATGATGCGTTGCGCCACAAAGTCCAGACCGGTTTGCAGCATCATGCGATGCTCTTCGGTCCACTCTTCAGGCGTGAAGATTTCGTCGGCGCTCACGTCACGGATGAGGAATTCACCGCCGGTGATGGCCTTGGATGGGGTAGCGTTTCCAGAAGTCATGTCGTTGAGTTAGAGCATTTCAAACACGCCAGCTGCACCTTGTCCGGTGCCCACGCACATCGTGACGATGCCGTGCTTGGCGTTTCGGGTTTTCAGTTCGTTGAGAAGCTGCACGGTGAGCTTGGCACCGGTGCAGCCGAGGGGGTGGCCCAACGCGATGGCGCCGCCGTGGACGTTGACGGTCGCCGGGTCGAGGTCGAGCTCGCGAAGCACGGCCACGCTTTGGCTCGCAAAGGCTTCGTTCAGCTCGTACAAGGCGATGTCGGACTTGCTCAGTCCCGCGCGTTTCAGCGCTTCGGGCACCGCGTAGATCGGGCCGACGCCCATGATGCGCGGCTCGAGTCCGCTCACGTGGTAGGACTTCAGACGCGCGATGGGTTCGACGCCGAGTTCCTTGAGCATACGCTCGCTAACCACCATGACAAACGCGGCCCCGTCGGAGGTCTGCGAACTGTTGCCGGCCGTGACCGAACCGCCTTCGGCGAAGACCGGGCGAAGCTTGGCGAGCGCCTCGGCGTTGGTGCCTCGGCGGACGCCTTCGTCGGTGTCGATGACGTGCTGTCGTTCCTGGCGCGTTTCGTTTTCGTCGAGGTAGACTTCGTTCACCGTGATGGGGGTGATGCCTGCCGCGAACGCGCCGCTGTCGATGGCGGCGGCGGCGCGGGTGTGGCTCTCCACCGCGAAGGCGTCTTGGTCTTCCCGCGAGATGTTGAACTCCTTGGCCACGGCTTCGGCCGTCAAGCCCATGCCCCAGTACCATTCGGGGTTGTTCTTGGCCACGCGGGCGTTGGGCACGAACAACCCCGAATGGTCCTGGGGCATGGGGTCATCGTTTCAATGCCGCCGGCGATGATGCAGTCGGCCATGCCCGCGTGGATCTTGGCCGACGCGATGGCGATGGTTTCGAGCCCGCTCGCGCAGTACCGGTTCACGGTCATGCCGGGAACTTTCTCCGTGTCGAGTCCCATGAGGGAGACCATGCGGCCGAGGTTGAGGCCCTGTTCAGCTTCGGGGGTGGCGTTTCCGACGATGACGTCGTCGATGCGCGTTTTGTCCAGTTGGGGGAAATCCGCCACCAACCGACGGATCACTTGTTCGCCCAAATCGTCGGCCCGCATGAAGCGGAACCCACCACGTGGGGCTTTGGCGACGGCGGATCGGTACCCGCCTACGATGTATGCGTCCATCAGTTCCGGAGGATTTTGCCCTTTTGAATGAGGCTCTGCATGCGCTCAAGGGTCTTGCGCTGGGTGCAGAGTTCGACGAAGGCCCGACGTTCGAGGTCGAGCAAGTATTGTTCGCTCACGTCAGTGCGGGAGCTCAGGTCGCCGCCGCACATCACGTAGCCGAGCTTCTCGCTGATGAGGGCGTCGTGCTCCGAGATGTAGTTGCCTGCTTCCATGCTGTTGGCCCCGGCGTAGACGATGCCCATGCCTTCTTGGCCCATGACGGTGATGTCCTTGCGCTTGACCGGCTGGGTGTAGCCCTTGTCGGCCATCGCGAGCGCCGCCGCCTTGGCGCGGGCAAGTTGGTCGCGGCGGTTCACCACAACCTCGTCCACACCCTCGCGCAAATAGCCGAGTTCAAACGCCTCGTACGCCGACGTCGCTACTTTGGCTTGGCCAATGGTGAGGAAGCGGTTGCGCATCGCGTTGATTCGGACGTCACCTTCCTTCAGTTCGTCGTTCAAGCGAAGCACAAACTCCTTGGTGCCGCCACCCCCTGGGATGACCCCAACTCCAAACTCCACCAGGCCGATGTACGTCTCGGCGTGCGCCACGACTTTGTCGACGTGCAGGCACACCTCACAGCCGCCGCCCAACGTCAATTGGTGAGGGGCAGCCACCACGGGAATGCCGCTGTAGCGAAGGCGCATGGTGGTGTTTTGGAACATGCGCACGGCGTAGTCCAACTCGTCCCATTCCTGTTCAACCGCCATCATGAAGATCATGCCGACGTTGGCGCCGGCCGAGAAATTCCCGCCTTCGTTGCTGATGACGACGCCGCGCCACTTGGGGTCGCTTTCCGCAAGGTCAATGACCTTGTTGAGGCCCTCGAGAATCTCTGCCCCAATGGTGTTCATCTTCGTGTGGAAGGCGATGTTGAGGATTCCGTCGCCAAGGTCTTGGACGGTGCATCCGCTGTTGGACCAAACCGTCTTGTCCGCACCCAACAACGACAGCGCAATGCGTCCGTCCTGTCCGGGAACGACGGTGTGGCTCTTCGTCGGCACGTCCCAACAGGTTCGCTTCCCGTCGGCCACGCCATAAAAGCTCGTAGCCCCAGACGCAACGAGTTCGTGCACCCAGCCCGCCACCTCGAGTCCGCGCGCGGCGCAGGCGTCGAGTCCGGCCTGAAGTCCAATCGCGTCCCAACTTTCAAACGCCCCGAGCTCCCACCCGAAGCCGGCGCGGAGCGCGTCGTCGATGCGGTAGGCCTCGTCGCTGATTTCCGGCACGCGGTGGCTCACGTACGCAAACACGTCCGCGAAAATGCGTCGGTAGAATTCTCCGGCCTGGTCTTGACCGTTGAACAGGAGCTTGGTCCGCTCACGCAGGTCGTCGACGTTTTTCGCGGCGGCGAGGGTGGCGAATTGGACTTTCTGTTTGGGCTTGTACTCCAGGGTCTTGAGGTCCAAGGCATGGATGTCCTTCTTCCCGTCGGTCACCACCTTCTTGTAGAAGCCCTGGCCCGATTTGCTCCCCAACCACCCTTGATCGACCAAATGTTGGACGAAAGAAGGAATGGCGAACACTTCCGCCCGCTCGTCGTGGGGGCAGTTGTCGGCCACGCCTTTCGCAACGTGAACGAGGGTGTCCAAGCCGACCACGTCGCAGGTGCGGAACGTGGCGCTCTTGGGACGGCCCATGGCAGGCCCGGTCAGTTTGTCGACGGCTTCCACGCTCAGACCCATGTCTTCCACCGTGTGAAAGAGCGCTTGGATGGCGAAGACGCCGACGCGGTTCGCGATGAACGCCGGCGTGTCTTTGCAGAGCACGCTTTGCTTTCCCAGGATGCGCTCGCCGTAAGCGGCGAAGAAATCGAGCACTTCGGGAAGGGTGTCGGGCCCAGGGATGATCTCCAACAGCTGCAAGTAGCGCGGCGGGTTGAAGAAGTGGGTGCCACAGAAGTGCTTTCGGAAGTCGTCGCTGCGCCCCTCGGCGAGCATGCCAATGGGAATGCCGCTCGTGTTGGACGTTATGAAGGTTCCAGGCTTGCGGTGCTGTTCGACCCGTTCAAAGAGCTGCTGTTTGATGTCGAGTCTCTCCACGATGACCTCGATGATCCAGTCGCATTCGGCGATGCGGGGAAGGTCGTCGTCGAAGTTTCCTGTTTCGATGCGCGTGGCAAACCGCTTGCTGTAGATCGGGGAAGGCTTCGACTTGAGGGCTTTGGCCAAATGGCCGGCCGCCACGCCATCGCGGGGCCCATCCTCGGCGGGCAGGTCGAGCAACATGACCTCCGCGCCGCATTGGGCGAGGTGGCATGCGATGGCCGACCCCATCACGCCGGAGCCGAGCACGGCCACGCGTTTGATTCGGTGGAAGGGGAGGGAAGTTGTCATTTCTGGAGAGATTCGATTTGGGGTTGCCAGTTGGGGGGGATCAACTGGTCTGGGCATTCGAGGATTTCGTTGAGGCTCGCAAGCCCTCGGAGGAGTTGATCCACAGCTTCGTCGCCCAGCAATTCATGAAGTCGGGCATTCAGTTCGACGACCAAATCGCGGGTCTGCCTGCGTGCCTGAATGCCTTCTTGGGTCAGGAAGACACGGACTGACCTTCGGTCCGACGAGTCGGGCCGCCGCTCAATCAAGCCGCGGTCCTCCATGCCCTTCAGCGTCCGTGAGAGGCTTGTGGCCTCCATGCCCATGCGCGGGCCAAGCTTGGTGCTGGGCGTTCCTTCTCGCTCGATGCTCAACAAAGCGTAACCCACACTCATGGAAATGCCGTGGGCTTCGGCCAAGCTGGTGTAAAGCCGAGCCAATTTGCTCCAGCCCCAGCGCAACTGAAAGTCGATGGTTTCTTGTGCGTTCATCGCGTCCAATGTACACACAACTGCTGTGCATGCATAACAATTTGGGTAGTTTCTTGTGCGTGCACAGGAAAATGTTCGCAAATCCAGCCCAACCTACCTTCGGCCCATGGAGGAATTGAACCCGCAAGAAACCCCTGTCGCCCGAGTCGGGGCAGGACCTCGGCTGGCTGCGGCCTTGTTGGACTACGTGCTGTCCACAATCGCGGTCATGGTTGCCGCTTGGAACGGTTGGGCATGGAAAACGGTGGTGAATCATTTGCCAGGTTCCTCTGACGTTCTCGCGATGTACGAGCCTGTGGAGGACATGTTGGTGGAGTCAGGAATGGCAGAAGGGGTGATGGGGCTCTTGGGCGCGACCGCGCTGATTTCGTTTGTCTACCCCCTTGTAGAAGGATTCACAGGAGCCAGTCCTGGGAAGTGGGCACTCGGCTTGCGAGTTGGATTCCCTGACGGCAGCCGAGGCACTGCGATTCTGTACCTCCGACGCTTTGCAATCAAGTTCGTGCGACCCCTTCTTGGTGCGTTGGCTGCCCTTACGGGGCTGGGGTTCATGGGCATGTTGGCCGGGCCCGCGGGTTTGGTGATTTCCATGGGAACGCTTCTCCTTTTTGCAGACCACAAACAAGCCCTTCATGACAAACTTGCGGGCACGGCGGTCTACCGGAGAGCCGAATTGTCGTAGCGCTGCCGCCCCTGTTCTTTGGACGTGAAGGAGATATCTGTGCGACAACGTGTTGTTGATTCCGGTTGCGGCTCATTTCCAAAACCGTTGGAGGTTGGACGGCAACCAAGGCATCGAACCTCAGTTCGAGGGGAGCTCCGTCACGGTTATTCGCTGAGGAATCGTCCGTCCGCCATTCGGAGGGTGCGGTCCGCGCGCGCGGCGAGTTCTTCGTTGTGGGTGACGAGAATCACGGTCTGTCCGTGGCGCTCACGCAATTCGAAGAAGAGGTCGTGAAGCAAGGCGGCGTTTTCGGAATCCAGGTTTCCCGACGGCTCGTCGGCCAGCAAGACCTGAGGACGATTCATCAGCGCGCGCGCCACGGCCACGCGCTGCTGTTCGCCGCCCGACAATTCCGACGGGTTGTGCTCAAGGCGGTGCCCCAGCCCCAATTCGTGGAGGAGTTCCTCCGCGCGTGGCCGAGCCTCGGCGGGCGAGGTTCCGGCAATCCATGCGGGCATGAGCACGTTCTCCAGGGCATTGAACTCGGGCAGAAGTCGATGAAATTGAAAGACGAAGCCGAGGTGGGCGTTCCGGAACGCACTCAATTCACGTCGCGACATTCCCGTCGTCGTTTGCCCGCCGATGCGGACCTCTCCTTCGTCTGGCACGTCCAGGGTGCCCAAAATCTGCAACAAGGTGGTTTTGCCCGCGCCGGAAGCCCCGACGATGGAAATCACCTCACCGGCTTCCACCGTCACGTCGACCCCCCGAAGGACCTCGAGATCCCCAAACCTTTTGACGATGTTCCTGCCTTGAATCACGCCTGAAAGCTACTACCTTTGCGGCCGATTCGCACAACCCATTTGGCATGAACATCCACGAATACCAAGGCAAGAGCATCCTTCAATCCTTCGGCGTCGCGATCCAGCGAGGCAAAGTGGCGGACACCCCTGAAGCGGCTCACCAGGCGGCAGTGGCCTTGGCGGAAGAAACAGGCACGGAGTGGTTCGTGGTGAAAGCCCAAATCCACGCTGGCGGACGAGGAAAAGGTGTCGTGACGGAAACGGGTTCTCACGGGGTGGTGCTCGCCAAGGGCTTGGATCATGTGAAGGAGAAAGCGGCCGGCATTTTGGGAGGACATCTCGTCACGGCCCAAACGTCCAAGGACGGCAAGCAAGTCAACAAGATTCTGATCGCGGAAGATGTGTACTACCCCGGCGAAAACGAGCCCGAGGAGTACTACATGAGTGTGTTGCTCGACCGTGCTTCTGGCAAGAACATCATCATGTACTCGCCCGAGGGAGGCATGGACATTGAAGCAGTGGCGGAAAAAACCCCTCACTTGATTTTCAAAGAGGAAGTGGATCCTGCAGTGGGCCTCCAAGGATTCCAGTCCCGTCGCATTGCATTCAACCTCGGTCTTTCAGGCCAAGCCTTCAAGCAGATGGTGAAGTTTACCCAGGCTTTGTACGCTGCGTATGTGGGATGCGATGCGGCGATGTTTGAGATCAACCCGGTCTTGAAGACGTCGGACGACAAAATCATTGCGGTGGACTCCAAAGTGAGCCTGGACGGAAATGCCTTGTACCGCCACCCCGACTACGCTGCGATGCGCGACAAGACGGAGGAAGATCCCACAGAAGTGGAAGCGGACGAAGCTGGCCTTAACTACGTCAAGCTCGACGGCAACGTGGGATGCATGGTGAACGGCGCGGGCCTCGCCATGGCTACCATGGACATCATCAAGCTCAGCGGAGGCGAGCCTGCCAACTTTCTCGATGTGGGAGGGACGGCCGACGCGGCGCGCGTTGAGAAAGCGTTCCGGATCATCTTGAAAGACCCTGCCGTGAAGGCCATTTTGGTCAACATCTTTGGGGGCATCGTCCGATGCGATCGGGTGGCTCAAGGCGTCGTGGATGCCTGCAAGAACATGAGCGACATCAACGTCCCCATCATTGTTCGCCTCCAAGGAACAAACGCGGAAGAAGCGAAAAAGATCATCGACGAGTCTGGCCTTGAGGTGCGCAGCGCCATCCTGTTGAAGGAGGCCGCCGACGCCGTAGCCGACGTTCTCGCCTGATTCGTTCTTGCTTACCCGCGTGGCTTGCGCCGCGCGACGTGAAGGCCATCTCGAAGGGGCAACAACACGTTGTCCAGTTCTGGATGGCCTTTCATGTGGGCATTGAGTTCGTGAATCCGAACGGCGTACGGGTCTTCTGACGTGCCGTCTTGCACGCGAAGCACTTCTCCCCACCAAAGCACGTTGTCGACCACAATCCAGCCGCCATCCCTGACATGTTCGATGGCCCAGTCGACGTAGGCTTTTTGGTTTTCCTTGTCTGCGTCGACGAACACCACGTCGAAGAGGCGAGGGTCGGAAGAGACCAGCTCCCTGCTCTGCAGCACGTCCATCGCTTTTCCGGTGTGACGACGGATGCGGTCGACGAGGCCCAGCTCGGCCCAGTGCTTGTCTTGAATGGCGTGCAGCTCGTCGTTTACATCGACGGTGTCAATGACACCTCCCGTTGCGAGACCTTCTGCCCAGCATGCGGTGGCATATCCAGTGAAGGTGCCCAGCTCAAGCACTCGTGTGGGTGCGATCATGCAGCTAAGTGAGGCCAAAAGGCGCCCCTGCAATTCGTCGCACAGCATCTGGGGCTTGACGGTTTGAGTCCATGTGGCGCGACGCAGCGATTCGAGTCCGGCAGGTTCCGGGCTCGACATGGACGTGGCGTACGCGTGCAGAGCGTCGTCCAATCCGTGGTTTCCGAGCTGCGGAATGCGGGGCGGTTTGCCTCTTCGTTTGGCCATGCCGCGAAGCTACCACAGACGTGCGGTCCATGCGTACCTTCGAACTCCATGGGCAAGCGAAAGCAAGGCCGCAACCGCGGCGACAACGACGGCATGGTGTACAGCACCAATCCGGGTTATTCCTGGGAAGAGGAGGACGACCACAACGAGGAGGAGTGGTCCCCCAAGGATTGCGCTACACTTTACCTCAGTTTGGACCGCAAACAACGCGGAGGCAAGCCAGTCACCCTGGTTGAAGGGTTTGATGGTCCTGCAACAGAACTTCTCGCGCTGGGCAAGGTTCTCAAGCAGCAGTGCGGGGTAGGCGGTGCTGTCAAAGAGGGCTGCATTTTGATCCAGGGCGACCACCGCGACAAGGTGGTGAAGCACTTGGGATCACTCGGTTACGCAACCAAACGCAAAGGTGGATGAACCTGTATTTGAAAACGCTGGCAGGGCTTGAGGATCTCGCTGTGGCAGAATTGAAAGAGGCAGGGGCCACCAACGTGGTGGCCGGCCGTCGCGGCGTCTCGTTTGACGGGGATGCGAAGGTGCTTTACAAGGTGTGCATGCACAGCCGTTTTGCCGTTCGCGTGTTGAGGTACTTGACCTCTTTCGAGGCGGCGAATCCCGACGAATTGTATCGCCAAGGAGCGCGATTTGCGTGGGAAGATTTGCTGGCTCCAGACGGCACGTTCGTCGTGGACGCCACGGTGCATTCCGACGGATTCTCCCACAGCCATTTTGCGGCGCTCAAGCTCAAAGACGCCATCGTCGACCGGTTTCGCGGCAAGACGGGCAAGCGCCCGTCCATCGACAAAGTCCGGCCTGATTTGCGTTTGAACTTGCACATTTCAGGGAGCAACGTCACCGTTTCGGTAGACGCTTCGGGAGAACAGCTTTCGCGGCGCGGGTATCGTCCCCGGGCCGCCAAAGCGCCCCTGAACGAAGTTCTCGCTGCGGGACTGTTGGCCTTGAGCGGGTGGCGTCCTGGCACCCCGCTTTACGACCCCATGTGCGGCTCGGGAACGTTTTCGACGGAAGCCGCTCTGTGGGCTTCTGGCTTGCCTATCCAAGCCGGACGCAAGCATTTTGCGTTCATGGATTGGAGCGACTTCGAGCCCGACACGTGGCGCGAGGTGCGCGCCGAAGCCATGTCTTCCATCGAGCCGGTGGAAACGCCGATTTTTGCGTCAGACCAGCACCCCGGAGCGGTTCGCCAAACCATGGACAGCCTTGAAGGAGCGGATGTGGAAGGGTTGGTCCGCGTCAAGCAAATGGATTTTTTCAAGTTGGAACCCCAAACCGAGGGCGGCATTCTGGTGTTCAACCCTCCTTACGGTGAACGCATGGATCCCGGCGACGTTGTCGGACTTTATGAACAGCTCGGGGATCGGTTGAAATTTCACTGGCCCGGTTTTGAGGCGTGGGTCATTTCTTCGAACGACGAAGCACTGAAGCGGGTAGGTCTGCGACCTCACAAGCGCTATCCCGTGTTCAACGGGTCCTTGGATTGCCGATGGGCGGGATTCTCGATGTACCAAGGCAGCAAAGCCGACCAGTTCAAAAAGCCACGCGCATGAAACGTCCTTGGGTTTTGATTTCAGGTGCCTCCTCTGGATTTGGACAAGCCACCGCCACGTTGCTCGCCTCTCGCGGGTGGAACCTTTTGTTGACTAGCCGGAGATCGACTCGCCTCGAGGAGGTCGCCGAGGCCTGCCGCAACCACGGCGCTGAGGTGCACATCGAAGCATGGGACATGCGGGACAGTGAAGCCACGGATGCGGGTGTAGCAGAATTGATGAAGCGCAGCAATTTGGGTCGAGTCGAAGGCCAAACTCCCCTTCGTGCCTTGGTCAACAACGCCGGGCTTGCCGTGGGAAAGGGGCCTTTTGATGCGGGGCTGGACGACGATTGGAGCCGCATGCTCGACACCAACGTCAAAGGGCTGCTCTTCCTCGCGCGCGCTTGCGTAGCTTATATGGATGCCGGTTCACGCATGGTCAACATGGGCAGCATCGCAGGCAAGCAGGTGTACCCGGGGGGCAATGTGTATTGCGCGTCCAAACATGCGGTCGACGCCCTAAGCCAGGCAATGCGCATCGATTTGGTCGACCGTGGAATCGGCGTGAGTCAGGTGTGTCCTGGAGCGGCAGAAACGGAGTTCAGTTTGGTCCGGTTCAAAGGCGATCAAGCGGCTGCCGATTCGGTGTACGAGGGGTTTGACCCGTTGTTGGCTCAGGACATTGCCGAAGCGGTGGAATTCATCTTGTCACGACCGGCCCATGTCAACATCAACGATTTGGTCATCATGCCGACGGCTCAGGCCAGTGCTCACCACTTGGTTCGTTCGTGATGGGCTTCCGAAATTGTTCGTCAGAGGTTCGTATGGCGTTGGCGATTCTCCTCGCGGGGCTGGTGGGTTGCGGCGGCTCCTCCAATTCGGCCGACCTCGTCCTGCACAACGCTCACGTCGTTTGCTTGGACGGTTCGGGTGCAGAAGCGCAAGCCCTAGCCATTCGCGACGGCATGGTGGTTGCGGTGGGGAAGGAGCACGAAGTCCGAAACGCCTTCCGCGGTTCGCCTGCCCGCGACTTGAGAGGCGCAACCGTGTACCCAGGGCTCATTGACGCCCACAGCCACTTGCTTGGATACGCTCTGAACCTCGGTCATACGAATTTGGTGGGCACAGCTTCGTGGGAAGAGGTCCTGCAGCGACTTGCTGTGGACCACACCACGTCGACGTTGGCGTGGGTGCGTGGCCGAGGGTGGGACCAAAACGACTGGCCCTCCCAAGCGTTCCCAGACCGGACACAACTTGACAGCCTGTTCCCAAACCGACCGGTGGCCTTGCAACGCATCGACGGGCACGCCGTGCTCGCCAACCACGTTGCCTTGCGCATGACTGGACTTCTGAATGCAGGTGAAATTCCCGGAGGGGAGATCCTGCGCCGTGCGGACGGCCAACCAACAGGTGTCTTGATCGACGGCGCAGCCGACTCGCTTCTCGCACGAATTCCTCAACCAAGTCAAGCCGAAAAAGCCGCCGCGCTCAAACAAGCCCAAGCCAACTTGCTCGCGGCTGGCCTCACGACGGTTACCGACGCGGGGCTTGATGTTGAGGACATCGCGCTTCTCGACTCGTTGCACGGCAGCGGCGATTTGGTCTTGAGGGTGGTGGCCATGGCCAACCCCAAGGAGGCCAACTTCGTGGCAATGGCTGAAAGGGGAGGATGGAAGACCGAGCGTTTAATGGCCCAGTCGTTCAAGTTCTACATGGACGGCGCGCTTGGGTCTCGAGGTGCAGCCCTGCTCGAGCCGTACGACGACCGTCCTGGGCACCGCGGGCTGCTCCTTCAGTCCATCGAAACGTACGAGTCCCAACTCCGGCGCATCCATGCCGACGGATTCCAGGCGGCCACTCATGCCATTGGCGATTCGGCCGCCCGACTTGTTCTCGACGTCTACGAACGAATCTTGGGCGGGCCCAACGACCGTCGATGGCGAATGGAGCATGCTCAGGTTATCCATCCGGACGACGTCGCGCGATTTGGAGCCTCGAGCATTATCCCCTCTGTTCAGCCAACCCATGCCACTTCGGACATGTACTGGGCAGGCCAGCGGTTGGGCCGAGGAAGAATTCGCCGGGCATACGCTTACGCCGACCTTCGCGACCAACTTGGCATGTTGCCACTTGGCACGGACTTCCCTGTGGAAGACATCGATCCTCGCAAGACCTTCCTTGCGGCTGTCGCGCGGCAAGATGTCGACCGCTATCCGGCAGAGGGTTTTCACCTCGACCAAGCACTTTCGCCGAAGGAATGTTTGTTGGGCATGACGCTTTGGGCGGCTCTCGCATGCCAAACGGATTCGCTCGTGGGTTCCATCGAGGTGGGCAAGCGAGCGGATTTGATCGTGGTGGATCGGGACTGGCTCCTCCTGGCCGACCCTCATGAGGTCATGACCTCACGCGTTTGGGCAACGTACCTAGACGGTGAGCTTGTTTACCCTGCGGACAACACCTTCTTGCCATGATTCGGATCCTTTCCTTCTTTTTCATCTTCATCGCCTCCGTTGCCGTGGCGTACTTCATGTACTTCCGCCCCGAGGACGATTTGCCGGTCTACCAGCCTTCGCAGCTGAACCCGGCCTTGGTGGATCCCTCGGCCTTGTTGGCGGAGGATCACCGCGTGTTGGATTTCGAACTCCTCAACCACCTTGGTGACACCGTTTCGCTTTCAGACGTCGAAGGCCAAATCCTCGTCGTCGACTTCTTCTTCACGCGTTGCGCCACCATTTGTCCGCTCATGACGAAGAACCTTCAGCGTGTCCACGACCGTTTGGACCCCACCATGCCGGTCCAAATCTTGAGCCACAGTGTCACACCCGTGGCGGACAGCGTCCCTGTCTTGAACGCCTATGCGGAAAAGCACGGAGCCAATCCCGCGCTCTGGTGGTTCCTTACAGGACACAAAGAAGACATTTACACCCTTGCCAGAAGGTCTTATTTCTCGTGCTTGGATGAGGGGGACGGGGGATTTCAGGACTTCGTGCACACTGAAAACGTCGTGCTTGTGGACAGCCAGGGGCGTCTTCGAGGCTTTTACGACGGCACGGACGAACGGGCCATGTCCCGTCTATTCAAGGACTTAACTTTCCTCCTCAAAAAAAAGTCTGAAAAAAGTTGAGAAAGCTCTTGGTGAGAGAAAGAGGTGCACTATCTTTGCACCCGCTTTCGAAGGAAGGTGAGACTCTTTGACAGGTTGGACGGAATAGTGGTCGAAAAAAAATTCGACAAACGCTTGGTGGTTCATTTGGACCATCTACCTTTGCCGTCCGCTTTGAAAGAAAAGCCATCAACGACGGGCCTCGGCCCCGACTCGATACAACGTTCTTTGACTTGATGCAGCAGCCCAAATCCATCTTCGCAAGAAGATGGTCATTCCACTCTTCGGAGTGGGGTGAAATCCACTCCCCCCCCGGGGGGTGGCATCGACTCCTTCGGGAGAAGATGAAAAACGATTCCAGAGAGTCAAAACACATCAAACACTTACAATGGAGAGTTTGATCCTGGCTCAGGATGAACGCTAGCGGCAGGCCTTACACATGCAAGTCGAGGGGTAACAGGAGAAAGCTTGCTTTCTCGCTGACGACCGGCGCACGGGTGCGTAACACGTATGCAACCTACCTCTTACTGGGGGATAGCCCAGAGAAATTTGGATTAACACCCCATAGTATCACCAGTTCGCATGTTCAGGTGATTAAAGGTTACGGTAAGAGATGGGCATGCGCCCCATTAGCTAGTTGGTGAGGTAACGGCTCACCAAGGCTACGATGGGTAGGGGGTCTGAGAGGACTATCCCCCACACTGGTACTGAGACACGGACCAGACTCCTACGGGAGGCAGCAGTGAGGAATATTGCGCAATGGACGAAAGTCTGACGCAGCCATGCCGCGTGCAGGATGACGGCGCTATGCGTTGTAAACTGCTTTTATATGCCAAGAAACCTTCGGACGTGTCCGAAGCTGACGGTAGCATATGAATAAGCACCGGCTAACTCCGTGCCAGCAGCCGCGGTAATACGGAGGGTGCAAGCGTTATCCGGATTTATTGGGTTTAAAGGGTCCGTAGGCGGATCATTAAGT
>Ga0181568_10003515_pt1 | contig 14118 bp, 19 predicted proteins | sample 101ome_20_FD_133758 | JGI IMG/M metagenome (GOLD analysis project Ga0181568, IMG submission 133758) | Coastal salt marsh microbial communities from the Groves Creek Marsh, Skidaway Island, Georgia - 101404AT metaG (megahit assembly) | ecosystem: Environmental > Aquatic > Marine > Intertidal... | reverse complement strand
GATTTTTTTATCAATTGACCGATCGTGTGTATATTGTTGTGCAAGTTTCATAAATTCATCGTAGTACTTTGTTACACTGTTTGCACGATTAATAATCATTTCATCGTCTAGAATTGTATCAAATACTTCCTCTGGATTTGCATACACGTTTTTCATAATATGTGTATAAGATCGACTGTGGATAGTTTCAAAGAAATCCCATGTAACAATGCATCCTTCTAATTCAGGCAGTGATACATATGGAAGGAAAGCTAGGCAAGGACCTCTACCCTGTACGCTATCAAGTAGGGTTTGATATTTTAAATTAGCAGTAAAAATGTGTTTTTGCTCAGGTCGGAAATTTTGATAATCTGCACGATCTTTTTGCAGACTCACTTCCTCAGGACGCCAAAAATAACCCAACATCGTCTGATTTAATTTATCAAACTGCGGAAATTTAAAAGTGTCATATCTCTGCACATTTTGGTCAGCACCAAAAAACATATGTTGCTTACTAAAATCGATCTTATCTCTATTAAAAACAGTTTTCATTTTTTTCCTTTCAAATTGCACATGCTTCACACTCCTCGTCGGGTATTTCTAACTTTGGAGCATTTAGTTGTTCTTCTTCTTTCTCTTCGACATCATTTGGATCAATTTTAAAATCATATGTATTCTGATAATAACTTGTCTTCCATCCGAGCTTGTAGGTTGTGATTAAATCTTTGATCATTATGCTCATTGGTACTTCGTTATTGGGATAGTGTGTAGGATTGTAACTCCAATTACCACTGATTGCCTGATCAAAGAATTTTTGCATCACTGCTACGATATTTATATAACCTTGGTTGTCTGGCATGTCCCATAATAATGTGTAATATGCTTTTAAACTTTGATATTGTGGAACAATTTGTTTTAGGGGCCCTTTTTTACTTTTCTTCACCGATAAAAAGCCTCTAGGCGGTTCTATACCATTAGTTGCATTAGATACTACTGAACTACTTTCGCTTGGCATTTGTGCTGAAAGTGTGCTGTGTCGTAATCCCCATATTTCTATTTGTTTACGTAAATCGTCCCAGTCCATTTTTAAATCATTTGCAACAATTTCATCTACATCTCTTTTGTACGTATCAATAGGCAATATACCTTTTGAATATTTTGTTTTCCTATAATAATCACACACGCCTTTTTCTTGTGCAATTCTGTTACTTGCTTTTAGAAGGTAATATTGAAATGCTTCTGTTAATTGATGAACTATCTCACTGGCTGCAAGATCATTGTATGCCACTTTATTTTTTGCGAGGTAATGAGCCAACCCGATATAACCTATGCCAAGTGATCGTCTGGCTTTTGTACCAATTTCAGCGGCAATCACAGGATATTTTTGATAGTCAATAACTTCGTCAAGAGCACGAACTGATAAGTCACACAATTCTTCCAAGTCATCTAATTCTCGGATTATCCCAACATTGATTGCACTTAGGATACAAAGTGCTATTTCCCCCTCACGGTCGTCAATGTGTTGCAAAGGAGTAGTAGGGAGTGTAATTTCTTGGCAAAGATTAGACATATATACAGTGTCAGTGAAACTGCTATGATTGTTGCAATGATCTACATTCATTATATATATTCTTCCAGTTTCTGCTCTTTCTTTTATAAGAGCGCTGAATAATTCCATTGCATCAACTTTTTTCTTTTTGATGCTTGTGGCTCTTTCATACTTTTCGTATAAAATAGAAAATTTGTCAGCGTCACTAAAATATGCATCATAAAGATCTGGAACATCGTGTGGAGAAAATAATGTAATATGTTCTCCAGCTAATAGTCTTTCGTACATAGTTTTATTGAGTTGTATAGAATAATCTAATTTCCTCACTCTATTATCCTCTGTACCTTTATTATTTTTCAAAACTAAGATGTCTTCAATTTCTTGATGCCATAAAGGAAAATGCACTGTTGCACTACCGCCACGCACCCCATTTTGTGTACAACATCTTACAGTAGCTTCAAACTTTTTTAGAAAAGGCACTACGCCGGTATGTGCAACTTCGCCACCTCTAATCTTGCTGTTCACACCTCTAATTCTACCAGCGTTTATACCTATACCCGCTCGTTGTGCAATATACTTTCCAATAGCCATATCTGAAGAAAAAATACTATCTAAAGTATCGTCGCTATCAACAAGCACACAGCTGGCAAATTGTCTCACAGGAGTGCGAACACCAGCCATAATAGGTGTAGGTATATTTATTTTGAACAAAGATAGTGCATCATAATATCTTTTCACATAATGCATTCTTGTTTCAGGTGGATATTTAGCAAATAACGTTGCTGCAATCAGGATGTACATGTATTGCGGGGATTCAAATAGTTTACCCGTTGATCTATCTTGGCAAAGATATTTGTCTGCAACTTGCCGTAATCCTGCATATGTAAAATTTTCATCTCTTTTATGATTTATATAGGAATTAATTTTTGCAAATTCATCTTCGGTATAGTAGGATAAGATATCACTATCATACACTCCTCTTGCTACATTCTGCTTCACTAACTCAAATAAAGGAATAGTTTCGTATGAACCAAATAAATCTTTATACATACCATACAGTAATAACCGCGCAGCCGCATATTGATAGTTAGGGTGGTCAAGTGAGATAAGATCATCTGCACTCCTAATCAATATTTCCTGTATTTCTTTTGTAGTCATACCGTCATAAAACTGCAAATTTGCATTCATTTCTATTTGGCTACTACTAACACCGGCTAAATTACTGCAAGCAAATTCAACAACACGGTGTATTTTATCTATGTTTAAATCTTCTTTTTCACCGTCCCGTTTTATTATTTGTATTGAGTTTGTCATGTGGTCCTTAAAATATCATGTATTTATTTTATCAGAGACATCTGATATGTATTTAGAATTTGTAAATTATTGTTAGGATAAAATTTTTTGTCTATAGAAAACCCATAATCTATTTGTCCGCTACTATCTTGGCAAATAGCAATGCGAAACACATTATTTTGAAAACGGTTACAAAGCATTAATGAGTAAACAACTCCTAGAATAGACGTAAACTTACAATAGATATTTTTTTCTACCAACTGCCAAGGATCCGGCCAACTATCTCTATCCCAAGGATCGCACTGCAAAGTATGTCTTTTTGCTTTGTCGTAAAACTTATAGGCAAACTGTACAGGATTATCAGTTGTTTCTAATTTATCACGGAAAGCAGCCCAAGAAGCAAGTCTATTTTCAAAGATTTCTTCTGAAAACATTAAAACGAAAATCTATGAGTTTCAATCTTAAATCGGAATCTAGTATTACCAGATATTCCCACACCAGTTTTTGATTTCACATACAAAGAAAATTTTGGTATTTCGATTGTTCCATCATCTATAAAATCTGCCGAAAAAGTAATGTTTTGTAGTAAGTATGTATCACCTATATCATAATCAGTGCCACCAAAATGGTCGTAATTATCTGATATTCTCACCGATACGGGATTAGGATATGCTTCGCACATGATAGTAATTTTACCCTGTCTTTTGAAATTCATTACCTCGTTTGACATATAATAATGAATAATGTATGTTTGATCATATTCGCCTGGTAATCTTAATAAATTTTGAGCGGTTGCATAATTATCAATAATAATTTCTTCATAGTGTTTATCAATGAAATGTGCGGAACCTGCTATCTCCTCGACAAAAGGCACAGAAGAATCTAAATAAGCAATTCGTAACCTATTTCTAGTAAACACATCTTGAACTGATGTATTATTGACATCAGCAAATTTTATTACTGGATACCTGCTTTGTGTTTCGCTGCTTGTATAATTATTACTTGCATCTATCAAATTACCAACTAATTGAAAATAATTATTTTCGCTTGTATTGTAATTACCGCGTACAATATCTATAGCTTCATTATGGATATCTATAAATTGACAATCTTTGATACGATTATGCTGTGGTACAAGCTCGGCAAAATTTTGAAATCCAAAATTAATTCCTGCTCCTAATTTTGTAAATTGGCATTTTTCAAAAACATTCAACAAAATAGAATTATTAGCAATTATACCATGCGACCATCCTGATATTTTACATTTTGTAAAAACATTATTGTTGGTTTGGACTGTAGCACTAATGCAGGTAAGGAGTATACCACAATCATTTGGCTCGCCTACTGTTGGAATAGTAGTTATTGAATTACCCATTGTCCAATTACCACTGATAGATAAATCTTCAAATTTACTGTCACGACAATTGTCAAGTTGTAAACCTATTCCATTAGCAGAATGGACAATATTAAGACCGGCAAATTTTATATTTTTACATTGATTACTATATGTTGTTGTTTCTGCTGCAGCAGGTTGGCCTACTTCGCTTAAATCATTTACCGTCTTAAATGCAGTTCCTGCAGAACACTCTATAATTGTTTTTTCTGATCCTGCCCCAATAATAGTGGCATAAGATGGTATATAAATTGTACCTGTAATATTGTAGATTCCAGGATCAAAATATAAAATAACTCTACTTTGCTCTGGAACAACATGGCTATTATCTTGTGTTAAATATAATTGGTCAATAGCCCGTTGTATTATTGTTGTAGCATCCTGGATTCCGTCTCCTAGTGCTCCAAACGCACGGACGCTAACATAATCATCTAAACGTTCTTGTAATGATCTAGCTATAGGATTAGTTGTTGTTTCTCCGGTTTGTACAAACTGGGGTTTTTTATAACTATAGCTATCTGAGAAGGTAAAAATATCATCAGATTCTGTTAATATTTTTGTATTGCCTACTGTCGGAGCACCTTCGCTTAAACTGCCATTACCAATATACAATTCTTGGCTATCAATTGCCCACGCTAATTCTCCACTTGCAAGTTGTGGAACACCTTCACCTTGATTTTTTTGTCCTCTACGAATTTGAATTCTACTGATTTGAACGACAGCCACTATATTCTCCTAATTTAAGTATATTTATCTGCTGTCTATAAAACAGGCAAAGGTTTCATAAGCTTTCATAATAAGAATATAATCGATTATACCATTCATTTTTCCAGTGACTATAATCGTTTGGCAGAAGATCAAACTGTTGATATTCAAAATTTCTACTACACATAAAGATATGTCCCTCGTTAATGCTTGTTTTATAAAGCTCATTGTGGGCTTCAATGTAGGCTACTAATTGCAAGTAATAATCATCTACCCATTCTTGTTTTTTTGGTTTGTTAGTTTGTTTAAAATCACATATAGATAAATTACCATTATACGTACAGACTAGATCAGTTGTGCCGGCATACATCTGTGGCATCCATAAGTTTACCTCTGATCCAACAATCTCATCAATGAAGGGAAAGGCGTTTTCTTTAATCACTTTGGCCATATTGTTTGCTTGAATTGCGTAAGGATTAGATCCTTCTTTAGGCCATGTGCCAGTTTCAATATAATCCTCTAAATATTTGTGCATACGTGTTCCAACGCCTGCAGCTTCTGTAGTTATTTCCTGTGCCTTTTTTTCTCCAACCCTTTTTCGCCATTCGAATAGGTGTGTATTATCTTTTGTTTTACTTAGAATAGTAGTTACACTAGCGACACTATGCCCGTCTGGAGTAAGATATAACCTTTTTCCGTTAACCTGTCTCCTAGAAATTGAATGATATTTGAATTTTTTTACCAACAAAGTCATGATTCATCGTCATAGTATGGTTCGTTTGACATAAATGGATCATAACTGTAAAAAGGATCTACGCTACTAAAAGGATCGTCTTTTGCTATTATGTTTGTTACTTCTGGTACAAAATGCATAAGCATGCCTTCTACTCCTTGCTTTAAGGTGTATAAGCTTCCCGCACACCCACTACATGCACCTCCTAATAATAATTCTACAGTTCCTTCATTATATTATACAAAATCAATTTGTCCGCCATGTTCAGCTACAGCAGGCTGAACATAATCTTCTATTGCTTCTTTAATTGCTTGTATAATTTCTTCTTGAGTTCTTTCTTTCATAATGCCTTTATTATAGTTAAAAAAATCTATTATGTCAAGTCATCACCTAAATCAGTAGCATTTTGTGCCATCTGTCCTACCTTATCTGTGTCGTCATTTTTCTCTGTATCATTATCAATTGTATTTGCTGTTTTAGGTTCTATACCGACTTCATTAAAATTATTAGTCATTGTCTTTACACGTGGATCAGTATCATATGCTGCTTTGAATGTACCATAATCAAATTGTTCACCTTCAACATTTTGCATCATTTTATTAAGGTCAAGATTTTTGGCATTTTGTTTAATGTCTTCCTGTTTTGGAGGAGATTTAAAATGTAAAAATACAGGTGTTTTTTGTTGGTCTGCTGCTGATATGATTGTTCTAAGCACTTGAACAAGTTTACTTGTTGGTTCAAGTGCTTCTTGGGTTATTTTTTTTTTGAACTTAGGATTTGGCCTAATTGCTTTGATAAAATTTGCTTTTCAATTATTTTTTGTTTTCTATGCCTAATAATAGATTCACGTTTGGGCCTTCCGATTTCTTCTTCGCCACCTACCGCTGGCTCCGCTGCATCAAATTCGTCACCCATTTCTGCATCAACCGGCGGTTCCATATCATCACCCATCGGTGGTTCCATATCATCACCCATCGGTGGTTCCATATCGGTACCCATTGGAGTTGCCATGTCTTCACCTGTTAACATCCCTACGCCTTGTGTGAGTGAGCCTCTTGTTGATTCTAACGATTGATACAATGCCTCTAAAGCTGGTTTAACAGAATCAATAAATGCCTGTGATTGCTCTTGGCCTAACTCATCTCTAATTGCATCGCCTATCTCTAACATTGCTTCTGATTGCATTTCTGCCGTATCTTCCATCCAAGAAGTAATTCTGTCTACCATGTCTTTGGCAGCCATCACTAATTCTGCTTTATCTTCTTCACCTTCAATGACAACAGATTCTTTTTTCATATTTTTTTCTGCATGTTTTTTAAGCTGCGGAGGCATATTTTTTGTTCCTTTTTTGGCTGGTTTAGGATCAGGTCCTTTTTTCTTATCAGCCCAATCAGGTACACCGTCGCCGTCCTTATCTGGTTTTTTATTTTCAGCTTCCAAAATATTCCTTTCTTCAATTGCCTTATTCAAAACGTCAAGAAACATTTTATTTTTTTGATAGCTTTGATTGTTTGCTACTGCATCAAAACTTTCATTTGTTTCAAATTGACTCAATTCTGTCCGTAGTTTGTTCCGTGCATCTTGCAGTTGCTCTAAGGTAAAACTATCAATATCAATTTTTGAATTAAATAATTTTTCTAAATTTTCATTTAATAATTTAGATGTTTGTGGTTTAGAGATTTCTCGTAGTTTCATTTGACTAATCCTGTTAAACTTTACTTTTATTTATCATCATTACCTAGTATCATTGCCTGCAATGCCTTCCTTGCATTAAAGCTATTTTTTATTGCAATTTCTCGGCGATTTTTTGTACTAAATTTTGTGATTTTATTTTTTGTTTTCTTTATTGTATAATTATAAAATATTTTGTCATTATCGTTTTTTTCTACGATGGTATCTAATAAGATTATTTCTTTCTCTCTTTTTTCGTTACCTAACGTTGATTTTGCAAGGGCTAATGCTGCGGCTTTACTATGGGTAAAACCTATCAATTTATTGGTTTTAGAATTTATTATTTCATAACCTTCTTGAATAGATATAATTTTAACATAACTAATAACTATTGTATTGTCTGTCACTACCGGTATATTAAGATTTTTAATTTCTTTGTCTAACAGCAGGTTTATGCGTTTTATTAATTTATTATGTTCCATTTTTTTTGATAAAGGTGATATTACCACGGTTAATCTTTTGAACTAAACTTTTCCGTACTAACGAATCTATAATGAATTGTTCGTTTTCATTAAACTCTGTATATCTTTTTGTTGCATAGCCTAGCCTATCTAAGATAGTTTGTTCATGCCTACTTGTGTAAATGCCAAATTCGCCAAGCAATTCATTTACTTTCATTTTTTCTCAGGTAAACCTTTATGTTTTGTACTTGCAAAATCTTTAGCATCTTTCTTTTTCATACTGCTTGCAACTTTTGCAACTTCTCCACTTGCTGCTTTTTCACCTTTTTGTGCAGCATGGACCATACCCATAAATCTTTGCTGTTTTTTTGACACTGCTTTTTCAGCTACCTGGACATTTTCGCCAGGCTTGATTTCATTGTTAACTCTTCCTGTTGTTTTTGTATTTAATGTAAATTTATTTGATGCAGGATCCTTAGATATCATTCCTGGTTTGTTAGGGTCTTTAGGTACTACAGTTTTAACCTTTGTTATTGGGTCTTCTAAGGTAGTTGATTTTGCATCTGTTCCTACAACTTTAAGTTCTTTTTCCCCCAATATATCTATAATTTTCATTATCAATTTCCTTTATTCATTGATCTAACCCTTTTGGAAGCAGGATTTACTCTTTTTGTTCTATTAGCCTTTCGGGATAATTTTTTACCTAGTTGTGCTTTCAATTTTTTCATTCGTAATTTTTTCTTTACATCAATTGGTGCGAAACACTGTGCTGGAGAAGCGACTACCCTACCTGCTCTCCTGCCAGAAGCACATTTGTACTTTCGAACAACTTTCTGTCCTGCTTTAGCCCAGACTTGTTTTTCTCCTAGAATTTCTATAACTCGCATCAACCTACTTTTTCTATGATAACAACGACAGTTGATAAAAATCCAACAATGATAGTAGCTGCAGCACCAATAAAAACTTTTATCATAGCTTTATTACCTGCTAAAATATCATTATGAACTTTTTCTACCTTTTCCTCAATAATGTGCAACCTATTGTCTAATTGCTCATAACGGAGATGACACAACTCAACATGGGTATCTAAATTATTTTTTTCAACATCAGATGCCACTTCACAACTCCTTACTGAAGTATTTATTTCAAATCTATATTAATTTAAATACAATGTTTTTTCGTTCGGCGTCTCGTGTAACAAAGATTGCGTCTTGCATTTTAGCAGATTCTTCTAAATGCAGCAGGATAGGCACAAGATCAAAATCATCTAATAACGCTAATTCAGTCAAACCATGCGATTCTCTTTCAGCCTCAAAAGTTGCAATCCAGTATTTTTGTCTATCTTTAAATTTAGTTCCAAATCCTAACTGTGCAATACCACCATGCTTTTTTTCTACTGATGTTGGTATTAAATTTGTTCTTAGTGTTGCACATTGAATTATAGTATTATAATTTGATTGTTGTGAATAACGCTTTGGCTCTCCGCCTCTCTTCTCGTTGGTTTGCGTAATGTCAACGAGCGTTGTAATTTCTAATCTCATGCAGTTATTTACAGGTCAAAAAAAAAGCACCATGTAAAAATGGTGCTTTTCAATTAAAATTTTCTAAAAAAAAGTTTATTACTTAGCTGGTGTAAATACTGCTTCAACTGCTACAGTGAATGTTGTATTACCAACACCGTCGCCTGCAGCTTTTACAGCAGCCGCCCAAGCTGCATCATGGTCACCTGTACCTTGGCATCTTAGAAAGACTTTGGTTGTAGTACCTGACTCAAATGCACTTCCGTCAGCTGTTCCTAAACCACCAATTGTAAAAGCACTATCGCCTGTACCATTTGAACCATGTTGTGTGGTTATGTAAGCAATCATTGCTTCAAGATCAGCATCAACCATTGCGGCTGCGCCTAATATGCTGACAATAAGCTCTTTACCTACACCTGATTGGCTAATAACGTGTTTTTTATAATTATCCGAAATCGGACTTCCTACTACTGGCATTTTTTTCTCCTTAAATCAATTGCCTTATGCCTATAAGGCTTCTACTTTTATTTATCATCTATTAATTAAAACTTTTTATTACGTTGTTTTTTTGCTCTTTTTTGTAATGACTTCAGCATATTAATATAGGTAGGCCCTGCTGTGATAATATCATCTATCAATTGCCCTACTGGCTGGTATGCTTTTACCATGTTACTAGGTATTGCTTTACCATCTCGCATATGTTCTATAAAATGTTTAAGCAGTATGAGATTTTCTGGCTTAGCAACTAACCTGTAATAGGTTAAATCTTGGGCGGTTGTTGTTATATCAGGTTTACTATTTGGTGGTTCAGTATCTACAACCCAAGAACTTTCTAAATCGTATTTACTAATAGTTTCTGAAAATTTTTCAATTATGTCACTATTTCTTAACTTTGCTCTAGTTGCAAATAATAATCGTGTTGCTAAGGCTTTTTGCCTTGCTTTAGATAATTTTTCTAGTGTGCTGATATTTCGTCTTATGTCTTTGTAATCGCGATTGGAAATATGCATTCCATTTTCCATTCTGATAAACGTTTGCTGAATCATGCTTGGACGGTTTCCACTACTACACTTTCTAAAAAAATCTATAATGTCAGATAATGGTAGAGCTGTTTTCTTTTGCATGGCTAGAGCTGATTCTTTGTCCTTTAATTTACTCAAAGCTGCTTCGTCGCCATTTATAAAATATAGAAAGTTATAAGCATCTGTGCCACTGATTTTAAAACGTGAAAAATTATCGTCTTTTGTTTTTTGACAATACGCCCTTACAAAGGCTGAACTAATTGGTATCTGCCGCATGAACTCAAGACATAACATAGTTAAATATAATCTTTCACAACAATCATTATATGTTAAAACTTTTTGATTTTGTAAATCACGAGTCATTCTCGCTTCGCTCAAATCTCTAAGGAAATCCATATTATCTTTCAATTGCTCTATTCGCAGCAGTAAAGCCACCTCTGTCAACTAACTTAATCGCACCTTCTGGATGTGCCAATACAAATCCTTCTCCGCCTGGTTTGTCTGCTATGAATGCTTTTACAGGTACATCTTGTGATTCTAATTGGCTAATTATATTGTCTTTAACATTTTGTATGCCAGCAACAATTTGCCATATGGCAGAAAAACCAGCTTGTTGCTTGCCAACGTATTCTGCAATTTTTGCTTTTTTGTTTTGGCTCACTTTACTGTTTGATAACCAATCTAAGAAATCATTACCTAAATTTTGCATGCCTGTATCTACTTTGCTGTTTACATAGGAATATAGTATATTAGGAAAGTCTGTAATTTTTAATGACGCAAGTGTATTTTTATTCAATAAGACATCAATTGCGGAAGCATTTTTGCTTACTAACGCTTGTAATTGTTTTATTTCTGTGTCGTCTATCTGCGGTGCTTCTTGTGCTGTGACAGGCGGGACAACTAAAACCTCAGTGCCAATGAAAAAAGTTTCAGGATCAATTTGTAAACTGCTTTCATTTCCGTCTAAATCAATTTGATTATGTATTACAACTGCTGATTTACTCTTCGCTATTTGCATGCCGAGTGGACTTTTTGCATCTACAGTGTAAGTTACAATGTTTGGTTTGAATGTAAAATTTCCTTTAGCCAGCAATGGTGTATTGTAATATAATAAATCACCTTTAAAATAACCTATGTGATCTTTTGGCGTGGCTTTTTCATATTCGTCAAATATGTCTCTCATACTACCTGCAAACTGCCTATACGAATCATCTGGTTCTATTCCTCTGCTGGTTTTCCTATTAAGAATCATTTTCTCTAGACCTTTTGCGCTGGTGCTTTTACCGTCGTATCCTTTCGCAGAAAAACCACTTTTATCAGTGAGAATAAATTGGCCTTGTTCGTTCCTTCCAAAAATAATAGCAGGAGATCCGTCCCACTTTACAGTAACATCAGTATGTCTACCTTGTTCAAGACTTTTCAAAGCTTCAATTGCCCGTGTAGCACCTTTACTTCCTTCCCAGAAGACTATGTCTTCAGCATGCTGGATACGTGCTCCTTCCATAAGTGGTATTGATTTGGACTGATAAAATTCAAAAAATCTCATATTCCGGCCAGCTCCCTAATACGCCGGATCTCCGTGCTTTCTGGTAGTGTGAGTCTGTCTCTCTCAAATGCAGTGCGAGCATCTGCAGTAAGTTGTTCTAAATCACTTCTTCCTCTGATAGCATCATAAATGCTTGTTACAGTTTCTAGACTTTTACCATCACTGTTTTTACCAAGTAGCATTTTAGCAATCTCATCTGGTTGATCTGAAATTACATCATCTGTAGCCCTATCAATTAGTCCTCGCAAATAGCTCCATTTCATTCCTTGGGCTTTTGCAATACTAGCTAATAGTAAATGCCGATGTTTGCCTTTGTATTGGCTGCCGCCTGGTTCCCCACGCATACTCCATTTTAGCCAATCAGGGTTACCAAACATTAAATCAGTTTGAACAAAGCCTAATGTTTCGTCACCATTGATTGGAGTTTTAAAATGGACATTGATGCCAGACTTTGCTATCCATTCTTTTGGATTTTTACCGTTTTGTTTACACCAAGCAGTTAATTTTTGTATCATTTCTTCTTTTGATACATCATCTACATTAACAGCAACGTCTAAATCACCTGAAGTGTCTGCAATACCAGTGCTGCCTAACTTAAAATCATTATGAGGCAATCCTGTAATTTTCTCTAACCACGCAAGTGTAGTTTCAACATCAACTCTATCTATTCTTTTAGTAGCTAGTGATTTGTCTGCATTTTTAAAAACATTACCACCTTCTTTGACGAGCATTAAAGTTTCCTTTTGTTCTCAATTATACGTTGTATGCCTCTTTTAAATTTATTTGGGTCACCTGTGCGGATACTATTAATAAATCTTTTTTCTAATTCAGCAGCTTCTATAGGTGAATAATTTTCATAAATTAAATTAATTAGATTGATAGAACTGTTAATAATATTATTAGCTGTTGAATCGATAATTAAATCATTATTTTTATTAAGTGCAAGATTATTCAATTCCTGCAATATTGATCTCGTTTGTTTTCGCATACACGTATCCTCTTATTGTATTTATTTTAAAATGTTACACAAAGAGGCTACTAATAGATTCTTCATTGGTTACACGTCGGATAGCTTCTCCAAATAAATTTGCTACACTTACTTGCCTTACCCTACAACCATCTTCGCAGTGATCTGCAATTGTGTCAGTTATAACTAGCTCAGTTAAAACGCTTTCTCTAACCCTGATACAGGCACTTCGACTTAGCACACCATGTGTAATGTAGGCTTTTACATCAATTGCACCTGCGTCCATAATAGCCTTTGCAGCATTGCATAAGGTACCTCCACTGTCTACGATATCATCTACTAGGATAGCATGCCGGCCTTCCACATCGCCAATTAAATGCATTACTTCACTCTTACCAGCCGCAGGCCTACGTTTATCAACAATAGCAATGTTACCATGGAAAGCGTCTGCAAACTTACGAGCACGGACAGCACCACCTGCGTCTGGACTTACAAACACATACTCACTACTGTCTTTTTGATGTTCTTTAATATCTCTTGCAAAGATAATCCTACTAGTAAGATCGTCAACCGGAATATCAAAGAACCCTTGTATCTGTCCTGCATGTAAATCCATAGTGAGTACACGGTCAGCACCTGCTGTAGTAAGTAGGTCAGCAACTAGTTTTGCTGTAATTGGTGTGCGGCTGGCACTCTTGCGATCTTGTCTAGCATATCCAAAATAAGGTATAACTGCTGTAATACGTTGTGCAGAACTACGTTTAGCTGCATCAATCATAACCATGAGTTCCATTAGGTTATCGTTGACCGGAGTGTTGGTTGATTGGATTATAAAAACATCTTCTCCTCGGATATTTTCTAAGAATTCTACAGAAGTTTCTCCGTCTGAAAACCTGTCAATCTTGGCCGGTACAAGTGTACTAAAACTATGCTCTGCTATTGCGTTTGCAAGAGGCTGATTTGAATTTCCTGCGATTAGTTTCATTATTCTTTAGATTAAGGTTAAAATATTATGTTACTGTAAAAAGTTATTTACGTCAACCTAATAATATATCAAGGATGTTTTGGGTATTAATATCTACTAATTTTGCACCGCAAGCTTCGGCTTCTTTAGCAAGCAATTTATGTTCATTGTTGTTACAGATACTTACAAAAAAATCACAGGCTTTAAACCATGCAGCAAGTTCTTGGTCAGTTTGATAACTTACAAAGATTGTATCAGGTAGGTCGTTAAGTGCGGAATGGGCAAGCACGACACAAGTCGCTCTAGCAGGTAGTT
>Ga0181568_10003514_pt1 | contig 14118 bp, 12 predicted proteins | sample 101ome_20_FD_133758 | JGI IMG/M metagenome (GOLD analysis project Ga0181568, IMG submission 133758) | Coastal salt marsh microbial communities from the Groves Creek Marsh, Skidaway Island, Georgia - 101404AT metaG (megahit assembly) | ecosystem: Environmental > Aquatic > Marine > Intertidal... | reverse complement strand
GGGTATTTGGGCTGATGCGAGAAACACATCTAAAATTGTTTGTTCTTGTTTATCAATCTCACCGTCAATTTTAGAAGCCTGAACAATAACGTGAAGCACAGTTTCTGCGTAACGTTGATAGTGCGTTTCTGGCTTCTCTCCATGGTTCAAAAACTCATGAAACGCAATCACATCGAGATAAATCATGCTATTACACAAATAATTTACCCAAAACTTAGAGGAGTAAACTTTACGAATATGTACCCTTCTTGCAAGAATTGTTTCGACCTTGGCGAACGGTGGGTCTTTTACAAAAAACTTAAGCACATTTAACAAAGAGCCGGAGTTGTAGTGTTCATAAAACCCTAATAATGTTTCTAAAAAAGCGTCTTTACAAAACGGTTTTTCTTTTTGTTGAATCAAGTAGTCATACAATAAATGTTCAAACAATAAAACCGTGAGCTTTTCATCAATTGTCCAATTAGATGTGTCCCCTCTATAAAACAACAGTTCTGATGGGTAACCAAAAACAATCCCTGTTTGAAAACTTAATGCGTGGATAAGCTCGGTTAATGAAATCTTTTGAGCTGTCGAAACATCCGACATTAAATCTTCTCCACCCATAAGTTCGAGGTACTTCGGAATCCAATTTCTTGAGCCTGGGTTTAATTGATTCATATGATTACACCTGCTTTAAATCGGCAAAAATAAAGCAATTACCTAAGTTAGCAATTTATCGAGCACTGCGAATGAAACTATCTTTGTAAATTTGAAGTCATGAACCCTCAGTGGAAACTTTATCTGTTCTTTCTACTTTGTTCTCTTTCGGCCCATCCGCAAGAGGGTCTGGTTGCTCTCCTACCACAAGAGTTAAAAGAGTCCTCTGGGTTAATTGCTTTAGACACGCTGTTTCTCTCTATCAATGATTCAGGCAACTCACCCACCATCTATGTGTTTGATCAAAAAGGGGTTGTGCTCAATAAATGTATTGTTGCGAACGCATTGAATATAGATTGGGAAGCGCTCACGCTGGGAGAAAATAAAAACGTGTATGTTGGCGATTTTGGAAATAATAAAAATGACCGAAGAGATTTAATCATTTATAAGGTTAACTTGGCTGATGTTTTGGCCTCATCAACAGTAAATGCAGAAAAAATCACATTTGAATACCACGATCAAACGAGCTTTCCTCCCGAAAAGGAAAATTTCAACTTCGACGCTGAAGGGATGGTTTGTCATGGAGATAGTTTGTTTGTATTCATAAAAAACCGATCCAACCCTTATACTGGAATTGTAAATATTTATGTGGTTCCAAACTCGCCAGGCCATCACTCAGCAAAATTATATTCATCTATTTCGCTCCCAAATAATACTTGGTTTGAAAACAGTGTAACAGACGTCTGTGTAAATATGGATTCACTTTATATTCTTACATATCGTTATATCTATGTTTTCCACTCATTGAACACTCCGGTATTATTAGACACTATTGAATTTACAGGCGTAAGCCAAAAGGAAGGAGTCTCCTACCGAAATGGTGCGCTTTACATTACTGACGAAAAGACCTTTCTTGGTGCGGCTCGGCTTTACAAAATTAATTATCCTAAATGATATTAAACGGAACCCCTATTCACGCCGTAATCTTTGATATGGACGGCGTATTAATTGATTCTGAGCCCTTGTGGAAAATAGCTGAAGTAGCAGCATTTGCTACTGCAGGAATTCAAATTACAGCAACGGAGCTAGAACAAACCGTTGGACTACGTATTGATGAGGTGGTAGAGTTTTGGTGTCAACAAAAAGGAGCAAACTCTAAGTTGAAAGAGAAAATTATTTCAGGCATAATGTCGGAAATGGTACGATTAATTTTTGAAAGAGGCTCTCCTCTTTTTGGGGTTCATGAGGCTCTTGACTTTTTTAAGGCCGCTGGGGTCAAAATTGGTTTGGCCACCTCTTCTTATAAGGTATTATTAAATGCTACTCTTAAAAAATTAGAGATTAGTCACTTTTTTAATGTAGCACTCTCTGCGGAGAACCTTCCATACGGAAAGCCGCACCCTGAAGTATACTTACAAACTGCTAAAGCTTTAAATGTATCACCCCAAAACTGTTTAGTAATTGAAGATTCTCTTAACGGTGTTATTTCTGGAAAATCCGCTAAAATGGCCGTTGTTGCCGTTCCAGAAAATAGTCATTCAATGAACGAAAAACTAATTCTGGCAGATTATATAATTAGTGACTTAACCGAATTATTCGAGTTGTTTTAGCTTATTGCTTTCCAAATATTTCTTCCACTTTTCTAAATCTATAATCAAAAATCTCTTCTAGTTTCCTTTTCACAAGAATCGGGTGCGCTATTTTACCCAGAACCCCGAAAGGAATCTCGTAAGAGACAATGTCCGTCATCTCGACCCCTCCTTCTACCTCCTTAAAGTGATGTTCATGATGCCAAATTTTGTATGGCCCCTTTCTTTGTTCGTCTACAAAAAACTCTTTGTCGTGTACATATTTAATTTCAGTGACCCACTTCATTGGAATACCTAATAAAGGTTTTACAATATACTCAATCATCAATCCCTCATACATTTTTTCAGGGACATCGACTAAAACATCAAACCCCATATAATCAGGGGTAATTACTTTTAAGTTTTTCGGAGAGGAAAAAAAATCCCAACACGTTTGAAGGTCTGTTTTTACGAATTGAGTGCGTTTGAGTTGATACATGCCTATATTTTTAATAAAAACAGCTAAGGCATCACTTTGTTTCAAAAAGAAGGAGTGAGGTGGTTCAAAATACGTTTTTCTAGTTTTTTCAACCTATCTTGATCCAATAAGACCCACCATGGCGCTCAATGTTCTGAGTGTTTTGGTGCTTCCAAAAACCCTCTATAACCCCAATTAATTCGTTCTTTTGGCTTACGTGGTATGCAGGAAAAATTGTTTGATAACGCTCGGGGTTAGCCAAAATGAATGCCGCCAAAACATATTGCTCATTATAAAAACGATCACACATGAATTGCGGGTAATCGAAGGGAAGATAGATGTCGTGAATATGAACCAATACTCCTTTTTTTAATCTTGGCAATAGCTCTAAAAAACAAACTGTTGCGTCGGAGTTTGGAAAAACACGATGTGAATTATCGATGAATAAAACATCATTCTCTTCCAACTCATTAATTATGAATGAATAATCCTTAATCTTTTCGATAGGCTCACGGTGTACTTCATCAGATAAATGATCTATTTCTGCACGTGGAAACGGGTCTACTGAAATTACTTGTGTAGAAAGTCCCTGCTCATGTATTGCTTTTCTTACTACTTTGGTTGAATTACCTGATCCAATTTCAATGTAACGCTTGGGCTTATGTTCTGCGGTAATTCCATAGATAGCCATTATATCCAGGCCTGGAAGAAAATTATTCTCCCAATATGGATCGTTTTCATTCGTTTTATTCTTTTTAATTACTTGTAAAAACCCATAATAACTCTTAAACCTCTCTAAATAATCTTTATATACTCCGTTATTCGCAGAAATAATCTGATACAGACCTTCATGAGGAGGTAGACCGTGCCCATAACGAGGAACCATGTTCACCTTGTACTCCATATGAAGGGTTTGGTGTTTTCCTGATAAAAATCTGTAAATGTTTTTTAGTTTCTCCATGTTATGGATCGTTGAAAATTTTAATCTGCGTTAAAAGTAACCCTTCCTGATAGAACACGTAATTGAACTCATAGATTTTTTTAGTATTTTTGTTTTAATAAATGAAGATAGAAGAGCTCATAGGGGATTTATTGTTGCGCACTAATTGTGTGGTTATTCCAGATTTTGGTGGCTTTATATCTAATACCAAGCCAGCTTACATTGATTATTCAAAAGGGGTGGTACACCCCCCTACTAAATCGGTAACTTTCAACCGTTATTTAACGAATAACGATGGGTTACTTGTGAGTGAATTCGCGCGGTTAAAACAGCTAGATTATTTAGCTTCTTCAACTGAGATTGCACGTTTCGTTTCAACAACAAAAGGAAAGCTAACAAAAGGAAAACGCATTACCTTCGAAAAGGTTGGGTATTTATATAGAGACACGGGCGGCAACTTATGTTTTGAGCAAGATCGGTTCTTCAATCTCTTAATGGAAGCCTACGGAATGGGGAGTGTTCAATTTGTGCCCGCCAATTCCATAACATCCGTTTCTGAGCCAAGCACTAAAATAGAAAGTGCACAAGACACCCCTGTAACACCGATTGTTCCAATAAAAAAGAAGAATCAATTCAATCGAATTGCAAAATATGCAGCAGCTGCTGCTTTATTACCTGTTGTCTTTTATAGTTTTTGGATTCCTTCCCACACTGATGTTTTAAAATCTGGTGTCTTGTATACAGAAGATTTTAACCCTTTAAAAACAGGTGGGGAAGCTATATACTTGAAAAAAGAGGTGGCCGATATTTCAATCAATCGCGTTGAAAACGAAGTAGACTCTTTTGGTTCGCTTGTTAGCTCACTTCCCGAAAGCGTTTCTGTAATTTCTTTTGAGTTAAACGAAGATACATTTATCCCTGTAAGGGTTCGAAAAGAAACCCCGTCAACACGAACAAGTTCAAACAAATCTGGATACCACTTAATTGTGGGGTGTTTTGGTGAAAAACCTAATGCTGAGAAATTAGTGAGTGTGCTTAATGAAAAGGGTCTTCAAGCACAAATTATAGACGTCCACAATGGATTACATCGTGTTTCTGCTCAACAAGGAGGGTCGAAAAATGAATTGTTCGAGGCTCGCGAAACCCTGAAAAACATGGGGTATTCTTCTTGGTTCTTAAAGAGGTAGTTCCTTTTCCTTTATTCAATCGATTTTGTTATATTACCTAATAAACAAAAAATAGATGGCAATGACGACTATTCAACAATTACTTACCACCGCAGAAGAAGAAGTAATGCTAAAACTTTGGGAACTAAAAAACGCGGCTATTGTGGAATTGATTCCTTTGTATTCTTCACCTCGCCCCGCATATAATACAGTGTCTACTTTTATTCGTATATTGGAAAAAAAAGGTGTTGTTGGTCATGAAAAAAAAGGAAGAGGCTTTATATATTTTCCCTTAATTACTAAAGAAGAGTACCGCAAATATTTACTTGAACGACTACTTATTAACTACTATAAAAATGACACAAGGGCTATTAATTCTGAGATAAACCAAATGAAGAAACTAGACCAGCTTTTATAAAATTCACGTAAGCAGCCTATCAACAAACAAATTTATTCACCCTGTCATCACTGATTAAATTAAATAGTAAAAAATCCCTCAAATTATGTCCGACCGTTTTTAATGTAATTATCTACATCTTATTTTATTGACGCGGGTTGCATGACGACCTCCTTCAAAAGTCGTGTTTAAAAACGCTTCCACCATTTGAATTGCTAAGATCGCGTCTACAAAACGGGCAGGCAGAGCAATAATATTCGCATCATTATGTTGTCTTGCCAACATGGCAATCTCTTTATTCCAACATAAAGCACTTCTTATCCCTTGATGTTTGTTGACGGTCATATTAATTCCGTTACCACTTCCACAAATGACAATTCCCAAAACTTCTGGGGTGTTTTCCACATGCTGAGCGACAGGGTGCCCATAATCAGGATAATCAATACTATCTTCTGAATATGTACCATAATCTTTAAAACTATACCCTTGTTCTGATAAATAGTTAATAATTGTATTCTTCAACTCATATCCTGCATGGTCCGCTCCAATGGGAATTATTATTGATTTATCCATAATATTTTTGTTTTAATACAAAATTAGTGTTATTAACATTCCGTTTTACTTTTACACATTACGAGTTATTTACAATTTATGAACTCCTTATTTATAAGGCTTCTACAACACATATTATACACATGTAATACTACTAAATTGTTAATAGGTGTGAATTAATAACAATAAGTTTTACTTGTATAAATCAATAATAATTATATACTAAATTGTTTTCCTAATAAACTAGTATCAGTTGTTAATTTTTGTAATTACTTATCGCTTATTTTTACACGATAATTAAAACAACTTATACATCTAATTATAAACAATAATATATTCCATCATTTTTGTGAATAACAATATAAAAACCTTATAACTAACACATTAATTAAGTATTGATTGTTATTAACTCTCTTGTTATTTGTAATAAATCATAAAAACAAGGATGAGTACTTTTTTTAATACACATTATGAACACCTTAATAGTAATAATAAATAGTTTTAATTATAGATTCTTTTTTATTATACTATTAGGAAATGATCTTTTATTTTGATTGTAAATTAAGAAAAAATAAAGAGTTAGTTTTGACATCTTAATGCAACATATTTCCAGCGAAAATAATTTTATCTAGTAAATTTATATTATCATCGAAAAATTTATTAGCTTCAAGTACTAATTGTAAAACGTTGATTATTAACTTATTTATTGCTTTCAGCTAAAAAAAATACATATGTCAAAAACAAAAGTGTTAGTTATTGAGGACGAATCGATTGTATCGAAAGATATTCAACACAGTTTGAAACGTCTTGGTTATATAGTTTGTGGTGCTGCTTCTACTGGTGAAAAAGCCATTGTGTTAGCCGAAGAGGAAAAACCAGATATTGTTTTGATGGATATTATGTTGAAAGGCGAAATGAATGGTGTAGAGGTCGCAGAAATAGTAAGAAGAGAACATAAAATTCCTGTAATATTTTTGACTGCTTATGCTGATGAAGCAACGTTAAATAAAGCTAAGATAACTGAACCATATGGCTACATCATAAAACCATTTAAAGAAATTGACCTTCACACATCTATTGAGATGGCGTTATATAAACACAAGAAAGAACAAGAAGTAGAAAAAGAAAGGGGTTTGTTTTATTCGTTTGTTGACGGTAGAGATACTAATGAATTTATTTTTGTAAAGGCAAATTCGAAACTTGTGAAGCTAAATTTAAAAGACATCTATTTCATTGAAGCTTTAAAAGACTATGTAGTTATTAACACGAAAGAAAAACGATATACTATTCATTCTACAATGAAAGATATTGAACGAAAGTTAGGGGATGAACAATTTATTCGAGTACACCGATCATTTATAGTTCGTCTAGATAAAATAGCGTCTATAGAATATCCAAATCTGCAACTAGAAAAAGACAAGAAATTAATTCCAATTGGAGGATCTTATAAAGATGATTTGGTTACAAAGATTAATTTGATTTAAAGAAGAGTTAGAGTTGCATAAGCTAATTAAGAGTTTAACGAAAGAATTTACTTCCGTACTTGGATTAGATGCCTATGCGGATGATTTTTTACCCCTAGATTTATCGGTTCATAATGAAGTATTGAAAGCAACTCTTCATGCGTATTCAACATCTCAAGATTGGGAAGACTTTATTCATTATTTATTAGTAAAATCAGGAAAAAAAGTGGCTTATGGTGGTTATTTAGAACATCGTTTCTTATATGAACGCAGTGCATATTTTACAAAATTAGAACCTTCTAAAGTGAGAAATATACATTTAGGAATAGATTTATGGTGTCCTGCACGCACCCCTGTTCTTGCTCCTATAGATGGAATAATCCATAGTTTTCAAAATAATTTAAATTATGGAGATTATGGACCTACAATAATTTTAGAACATCTCGTTAATGGCCGGGTTTTTTACACATTATATGGTCATTTAACGGAGGATAGTATTAATAATAAGTGTGTGGGTGATAAAATAAGAAAAGGTGAAGTATTTGCCGCGTTAGGGGATGCATCAGTTAACGGTGATTATGCTCCTCATTTACATTTTCAACTGATTCTTGATATTGGCGATTATCAAGGAGACTACCCTGGTGTTAGTTCTTTAATAGATCTTACTTATTTTAAACAGAACTGTCCGGATCCTAATTTACTATTGAAAATTTACTAAGAAAAGAAGAATGGTGCAGGCGATTCATTACTCATATTTATTATATTGTTATATGTAATATCCATAGAAAACTCTAATAGAACAAAGGATTATGGAAAAAAAAAATATAAATTTATCCTGCGTTTGAGCATGATTTCCTTTAATATGTATTATTTCTAGCAGTGCTTGTAATGATTTTATTATTTATAGTTAAAATGCAGAAAAAGTATATGAAATTTTTTTCAATAATACTATTCTTTCTAATTAACGATTATTGTAGTGCTTCTCAGAAAGATTCTTTGTTATTTATTTTTCAGAATGAAAACAATTCTATTGAACAAAGAAGTGATGCTGGAAATGAGTTAATTAAATACTTCAGGAATTACGATACTGATAGTGCAATTCATATTGTACAAAGGTTAATTGACTTACAAACAAAAGAAGACTTTAAATATCTCCCAAATTCATATTTAACTAAGGCTAGCATTCTTTTATCGCAAGGAAATTATCCTATTGCATTAGAAAGTGCTCAAATAGCATTAGAGATAGCTAAGTTAAGATCAGATAGTATTTTGTTTTCTGAAACATACTCATCTATTGGATCAATATATGAACGCCAAGAAAATTTTCTTAAGTCTCTTGAGTATCATAATAAAGCACTTAATATAAAATTAAAATACGGGACAAAAAAGGATATCGCGTATAGCTTTAGTAATATTGGCAACATTCATGGCCAATTACGTAAATATGACAAATCTTTGAAGTCTTACGATCGAGCATTATTGAACCTAAAAGGCTCAAACGACTCCACAAGAATTGCATTTATAAATGGTAATATTGGTTATGTATTGATGTTGGTTGCAGATTCACTTAAATTAGAAAACGAGCTAACAACAGATAGTATACGAAAAATTTATATGAAATCTTTAAGCTATACAAATAAATCAGAAAAATATTTTAAGTATCATAATATAACTCATAATCTACTAAACGCACAAAATAATGCTGCTTTGGTTCATATAAGATTAAATCAAATTGATATTGCAAAAAAACTGTGCCAAACTACTTTAGAAACGAGTAAAAAGCTAAAAATAATGCCTTTATACAGAGATGCTTGTTTTTGTATGTATGAAATAGCTCAAAAAGAAAGCAACGAAAAAAGTGCTTTATTGTATTATCAAAAATATATTGGAATAAGAGATAGTTTATTGAGTAAAGACGAACAGAGAGAAATGCTCGAAAAAGAGGTGAGTTATTATTATAATCAAAGATCTGAACTTAAAGAACAACTTCATCGGGAAGCGTTAAATCATCAAAAAGAAGAGGCTAAAAAAGATTCTTTTATAAGAAACACCATTATTATCGCTATTTCAACTAGCCTCTTCTTTCTTGTGTTTTTTATCATAATTATTTATAATAGACTGAAGATAATTCGGGAACAAAACGAAGTAATTTTAAAGCAAAAAGACTCATTGAAGCACCAGAAGGAAATTGTAGATTTAAAAAATTCTGAAATAACAGATAGTATAATTTATGCCAGAAGACTTCAAAATGCTATATTACCTGATAAAGAGGTAATAAAATCTAAATTTACAGAATCATTTGTATTGTTTAAACCAAAAGATATTGTATCAGGTGATTTTTATTGGTTAGAAACACGAGAAGATAAAACTTTTTTAGCGGTAGCTGATTGTACAGGTCACGGTGTACCAGGATCAATGGTTAGTATTCTATGCAGCAACGCATTAAATAGAGCTGTTAGAGAGTATGAGGAGTGTTCTCCTGATAAAATTCTAGATAAAACGCGTGATTTAGTACTTAATGAGTTTAAGCATTCTAGAGAAAACGTTAAAGACGGTATGGATATAGCAATATGTGCAATATCTAATGGAAAAATAGAGTTTGCAGGTGCCAACAACCCTCTATGGATTATAAGGAAAGGAAGTAAAGAGATAGAAGAAATAAAGGCGGATAAGCAACCTGTAGGACAATATGACTTAGCACATTCATTTACAGGTCATCAATTAAATTTAAAATCAGGAGATACATTTTATATTTTTAGTGATGGTTATACAGATCAGTTTGGTGGTGAGAAAGGCAAGAAATTTAAAACCAGCAATCTTAAAAAACTTTTACTCTCTATTCAATGTGAAAACATGGATAGGCAAAATGAAATAATCGATGATACATTTGAAAAATGGAAAGGATCTTTAGAACAATTGGATGATGTTTGTATGATTGGTATTAGAATTTAAATTAGGGTTACAAATACCACCTTTAGATATAGTTGTAATTCCTTAACCCTTGTTAATCATTAATAATGTTTTTTAATTGTTTTTCACACGATAAATAATAACAAAAAGAGATACTATAAAAAAGAGATACTAAATTCATATGAGTACCTGAAGTAGGTGTAGTATAGTTAAATTCTATCAAATAATGAGTTTACAACATAATACGGGATAAAAAAGAAAAACCCCCTCTAACTATTTGATAATCAGAGAGGGTTTGAGGTTTCGAGCGGATTCGAACCGCTGTACACGGTTTTGCAGACCGTTGCCTAGCCACTCGGCCACGAAACCTTTTTTTGAGTGGAAGACGAAATTACAAAAAAAAGTAATTCGTATTCGTTAATAATCAAAAAACTTCGTGTATTGAAATAGCTACGTGATGCACATTTCCATGAATAGGAGGGCTTAATTTTATAACCTTAATTGTAGCTTCCTGTATTCCGATTACTTCTTTTCTAAACCGTTGTAGTATACGAAAACCGACATGTTCAATCAATTTTGAACGAATAGCCATCTCTTCTTTCACTATTTTATTGATAGCTACATAATCTATAGTGTCTTGTAAATCATCAGTCTGAAATGAAGCAGAGAAATCAGTTTTAAGTAAGACATCAACAGTATAATGTCCTCCAATTTTTTCTTCTTCATTCATACAGCCATGGTGGGCGTAAACCTTTATACCATTAACCTCTATTAAGTTCGTCATGAATCACACCTTTAAGGAAGAAATTGTATGTAACCCATTTTTCATGCGTGTTACTGTTTCTTCTTTTCCTAATAACTCAGCTATTTCAAACATACTTGGCCCCATACCCTTTCCTGTTGTTAATAATCGAAATAAGGGCAAAACAGCACCTATGCCTAATCCTAATTTTTCGAGGTAACTTTTGAAAGAATGTTCAATAGTAGGTGCTGTGAAATTTTCTATTTGTTGAAGTTCATTTAGCCATCCATGCATGATTTGTTCAGAATTATCCTTCCATTTTTTACGAATAGTTGTTTCATCATATTCGCTTGGAGCTTTAAAAAAATAGTCGCCTTCAGTTAGGATATCTTGGACAAATGTAGCGCGTTCTTTCATCAACTCACAAACACGTGAAAGGTATGCATCACTTTTATCTGTGGAAAAAAGACTTTTTAATTCAGAAGCCAGCTCATCGTTTGATGTCGCGCGGAGATATTGTTGTTGAAACCATTTGGTTTTTTCGGCGTCGAATTTAGCACCAGCCTTACTAACTCTATCAAGTGTGAAAATCTCTACCAATTCGTCTAAAGAAAAAATCTCTTCATTGGTTCCAGGATTCCATCCAAGTAATGCGAGCATATTAATAAAGGCTCCGGGGTGATAACCCTTCTCTCTGTATCCTGAATAAAGTTCGCCTTCTGCTGTTGTCCAATTCGTAGGGAAAACAGGGAACCCTAAGCGATCACCATCACGTTTAGATAATTTCCCATTTCCATCTGGACGAAGTAATAAAGGAAGATGAGCAAATTGAGGGGCTTCCCAACCAAAAGCGTTATAAAGCAATACATGTAAGGGGGCTGAGGGTAACCACTCCTCACCACGGATAACATGAGAAATATGCATAGTGTGGTCATCCACTATATTCGCTAAATGGTAAGTAGGCATTCCATCGCTCTTAAATAATACTTTGTCATCTAAATTATTGGTGTTTACCACAACCCAACCACGAACAATGTCTTCAAAACGTATATCTTCGTTTCTAGGCATCTTAAACCGTATTACATATGGATCGCCATTTGCAATTCTTTTTTCTACTTCATCTGCAGGGAGTGTCAATGAATTTTTCATAGACATTCGCGTCACTGAATTATATTGCCAGTTCGGCATTTTCATTAGTTTCGCTTGCTCACGCATGTGATCCAATTCTTCTCCAGTATCAAAAGCATAATACGCCTTATCATTAGACACTAATTGTTCAGCATAAGGTTTATACATCGCCTGTCTTTGAGATTGAATGTAAGGACCAAAATCACCTCCGATTCTAGGCCCCTCATCAGGTGTTATTCCGCACCAAGCTAATGCGTCTAATATATAATCTTGGGCGCCTTCAACGAAGCGAGTTTGATCAGTGTCTTCTATGCGAAGAATAAACGTTCCCTTATTTCTTTTAGCAAACAGGTAATTGTATAATGCTGTTCTTACACCGCCCATGTGCAGTGGGCCTGTTGGAGAAGGAGCAAACCTTACGCGTACTGGTTTTTCAGACATAATAGAAAATTTGGTGCAAAGATAATGAAAAGACAATACTAAGGTGCGACTTTAAGATCGTAAGACTATGACTCTTTTTATTGACTTTAATTGAGCTTACTACAGGTATTAACGATCACAGGAATATTGTCATGTTGTTTTATAGCATTGATTCTATTATCACATTACCTTAGTAAATAAAAAAGATTAACATCTTTTTACTTAACTTTATTAGGGCAATTCATAACTTTAGCGGGTTTTGGACGTTTGTATATAAGAATGGGAAGAATTGATGATTTATTGAATCAAGTGGATGCTTTCATTAGAAAGTACTACAAAAATCAAATGTTGCGAGGAGCTGTTCTTTTTGTATTGATTTTTGCGGTTTCTTATTTGGTGGTAGTTGGGCTTGAATTTGTGGGACGATTTGATTCTTCTGTACGTTTTACTTTATTACTCTTTTTTCTTATCATCAATGGATATGTGTTTTCGAAATACATCGTTTTTCCGCTAGCTAAGTTGTTTTCTTTTGGAAGGAGGATTAATCGATATCAAGCAGCAGAAATTATCGGACGATTTTTCCCAGACATTAATGATCGGTTATTGAATACACTACAGTTGAATGATGCTGCAGCGATGCAAGCCGGTAATATAGAATTAATTCAAGCAAGTGTTTCGCAGAATGCTAAAAAATTAACTTCTTTTTCTTTCACAAAGGCGGTTGATTATAAAGAAAATAAGAAGTATGCTAAGTTTTTTATTCCCTTAGTTGGGGTTGTTATTGTTATAGCTGTATTTACACCAACCTTATTTAAAGAAGGTACGACACGACTGGTGAACTATAATGAACTTTATCCTGAATTAGCGCCATTTCAATTTATCTTACTAAATACTGAGGAAAACTTAGAGGAGGGCGAAACTTATGTAGTGGAGGTGCAACTTAAGGCTGATGAACAAGGAAGTATACCGAGTCGATTATTTATTGAAAGCAATGAGGGGAAATTCATGATGCAACAAACAGCGAAAAACAAGTTTCAATATATTTTCCAAAAAGTAAATAAATCTCTAGAGTTTCAATTTTTGGGAAATGGATATTATTCGGATAAATATGAAGTTGACGTTGTTGGAAGAACAAGTTTAGGAAAGTTAACCGCTACATTGTCCTACCCGTCTTATTTGGAACAAAGTGAAGAAATAGTTGAAAACGTAGGTGATTTATTAGTGCCTGAAGGAACACAAGTTGAATGGTCTGGAGTAAGCAAGAACGCAAAACTTATTTCTGTGATATTCTCTGATTCAACTTATAAATATACACGTGAAGGTTTTAAAGTGAGTCGCCGATTTTTAAAAAATGATCAGATGGAGGTTAGACTAGACAATAAGTTTATCCCAAAAACAGACACGTTATTGCATAGAATTCAAGTGATAAAAGATCAATACCCTTCTATACAAATTACTGAGAGAATGGATTCATTAACTACGGGTATGCGTTACTTTTCTGGTGAATCTCAAGATGATCACGGTTTGAAAGCAGTGATGTTTCATTACGAATTAAGAATGAATAATTTGGTAAGGCTGGAGAAAAACATATCAGTTCCCGGCATAACCGGAAATAAATCACCAGTATCGATGAGTTTTGATATTTCTAAGTTACCATTAGAGTTTGAGGATGAGGTGGTTTATTATTTTATGGTATATGATAACGACGGGGTTAATGG
>Ga0181568_10003513_pt1 | contig 14118 bp, 13 predicted proteins | sample 101ome_20_FD_133758 | JGI IMG/M metagenome (GOLD analysis project Ga0181568, IMG submission 133758) | Coastal salt marsh microbial communities from the Groves Creek Marsh, Skidaway Island, Georgia - 101404AT metaG (megahit assembly) | ecosystem: Environmental > Aquatic > Marine > Intertidal... | reverse complement strand
TTTTTTAAATTTTATATTTTTTCTTCCAACTAAAATATGTAAATAAATTCCAAAGTATAAAGGAGTTATCTCTCTTATTTAAACAATGTTCATTAAATAAATTCATTACATCTTTTTTTTTAGAAAGTTATCCTCATAAAAAATATTCTGATTAAATAAATCTAAAAAATAATTTTTTAAATTTTGTTTAAAAGTTTGATTTAATGGAAAGGAAAAACCTTTTTTAGGATAATCTAAATTGAAAGAGGGCAATTGTTTTTTTAAAAATTTTTTTAAAATATATTTTTTTTCTCCTCCTCTGATTTTATAGTGTAGGGGCAAATTTTCAGAAAAATTAACTATATCTTGATCTAAAAAAGGTGCTCTTGCCTCAAGTGAATAATACATTGACGATCTATCTAGTTTAACCAAAATATCATTGTTTAAATAATTATTTAAATCTCTTTTCATATACTCACTTGACCAATCAAAATTAGAAGCATGATATTTAAAATTCATAATTTTCTCATTGGGTAAATCTAAAATTTTATTATGAATTGAATTATTTTTTAATAAGTTAAAATATAATTCATTTTCATCTCTTGCTAAAAACAATTCAATAAATCTATCTAATCTGCTATCTATTTCTGTTTGTTTATTTCTTATCAAAAATAAATTAATCAGCTTTAGAATTAATTTGATGGTGCCCTTTCCACCATTTTTTAAAATATAGCCAATTTTTTTTCGCACAGATACTGGAATTTTTTTTAAATAAATGGAATAGAAATTGACAAATGTATATCTGTTATATCCACCAAATAATTCATCAGCGCCGTCACCTGTTAGAACAACTTTATTTTTATCACTGCTAAATTTAGACAATAACATTGTTGGTATTTGGCTACTATCAGCAAATGGCTCTGAGAAGGCATTAGAAATATTAAATATTGCTTCTTCTATTTGATTATTTTTTAAAATAAACTCGTGGTGATTAGTTTTTAGAATTTTTGAAATTTTTCTTGACTGGCTACTTTCATCAAATTCAGGGTTTTGAAATCCAATAGAAAAAGTATTTATTTTTCCCTTGCTTTGATTATTAGCAATAGTAGTTATTAAAGTGGAATCTATACCACCTGATAAAAAACATCCAAAACCAACATCTGAAATAAGTTGGGATTCAACACTTTCATACAATAAACTCTCAAGATTTGATAAAACTTTATCTTCATTATTCATTTCCTTGAATTCAAAATTTCTTTGACTTTTAAATTTATATTCCTTTGTTGTCAGCTTTCCTAAGTTAAGGTCCAATTCTAAATAATTTTTTTTTTTTAATTTATAAATATTTTTTAAAATTGATCCTGGTTCTGGTATAAAGCCATATTTAAAAAATAAAGATAATGAAGAATAATCAATTTCTGGAGTGAAATTTTTAGAGGCAAAAAAAGACTGTAAATCAGAACTAAAATAAAAAAAATTAGAATTATAACCATAGTAAAGAGGTTTTTCTCCCATGGTGTCTCTAGATAAAAATAATTTATTTAATTTTTTATCAAATAAAGCAAATGAAAACATTCCCCTGAAACTTTCAAGAGATTTTTGTAAACCAAATAAACTTATATATTCTAAAATCGTTTCTGTGTCGGAGGTGCCTCGCCAGTCAATTTTTTTTCTATTTTCAATTTGCTTCCTCAATTCAAAGTGATTATAAATTTCACCATTATAAACTATTGCAAGTTTATTGTCATGACTTGACATTGGTTGGTCACCTTGATCTGAAAGATCAAGAATAGATAATCTGTTATGACCAAAAAATATTTTGTTTTTATAATTCCATGTGTTTGATTTATCTGGACCTCTAAATTTAATTTTATTTAACATTGTTTTAATATTTTCCCTATTTAAACTTTCACCTAAATTATCTTGAAAATTTATAAATCCGCAGAAACCACACATAAAACTATCTTAAAAAATCATTTAAATTGATTATATTTTTTTTAAAAGCTATATTATCTTCAGCTGCTTGATCATAAGCACCCTTTCTTAATTTATAAAAGAAGTTCAAATTCAGAACTCTTTTAATTTCTTTTTCGATTGAAAATATATTTTTATTTATAGATACCAGACCATTAATATTGTGTTTTATTTGATTGGTTAACCCACCAACAGGAGTTGATATAACTGGAATTGAATTTCTAAACATTAAAGGAATTACACCAGATTGACTTGCTTCATCATATGGCAAGACACATATATCGTATTTTTTTATAATTTTATCTAATTTATTTTCGTGTACCCAACTAGATATAATTTTTATATTTTTGGTTTTAATTACAGGTAAATTAAAATTTTTGCCTGCACTTCCTATTAATGTAAGCGTAATATTATTATCAACAAAATATTTTTTAGAGAAAATTTTTATTAACTTACCGATACCTTTGTATTCTAAAAATCTTCCAAAAAATAAGAATTTCAACTTCTTAATTTTATTATTTTTTTTATGTAATTTATTTTTTGTATAAAATGACGATAGTAGAACTTTATCAATAGAAACATTATTCATTTTGATTAACTTCTTTTGAATATGCTTTGAGAAACAAACATATTTATCAGCATTTTTTTTCTCGATTTCATATATTTTTTTTTTAAAAAAACTATTCTCACCTGGATGAAGATTAAAATCATGAATTGAAAGAACATATTTGATATTAAGTGAATTAAATTTACTCGATATAAAAGGATTCCAGTAATGAAACATAGGGCAAAAAATTACATCAATTTTTTTATTCTTTAAAAAATTTAAAAAATCATGTCTTAATTTATAAATAGTCAATGTTTTTAATATTGCCTCAAAATAATTATCAAATGTTTTGATTGGATAATTTTTAATTTTTATTCTTTTATATAAATAATTTAATTCTGAGTTTTCTGAAAAAGAAAAGAATAGGTTAATATTTTTTTTTTTTTTATTAATTTTTTTGAACTCATTAATTATATCAAGAGTATATTTTTGAGCTGCACCAAATCTTCCCCAATACCAGATTAAAACATTTTTTTTTTTCATTAAATATTAATTTAAATACGTATTATATTTTTTTATAGTATTCTCGATTGAAAATATTTTTTTAACTCTGTACCTAGAATTACTAAAGAAAATTTTTTGTAATCTAATATTTTTTGATATTTTTAGAATATATTTAGAAAAAGTTTTTAGGTTTTGAGAGGATATGTAACCAGTTTTTTTATGCAAATGAAGTTCTGCAACTCCAGGGGAATTTAATACAACACTCGGTACACCATATGACATGGCCTCAAGAACTGAATTACTCATTCCCTCAAAAAGTGAGGTATGAACAAATATTTTACTCTTTTTCAAATAATATTTTACATTATTTTTATAACCAAGAAATCTCACGTTTTTAATTTTTTTTTTTTTAACATAATTTAATAGTTTTTTTTTTTTATGACCATCTCCAATTAAATATAAATAATATTTTTTATTAATTTTCAAAAACATTTCAAAAGATTTTAACAAAAATAATAAATTTTTTCTTTTCTCAAATCGAGCTACTGAAAGAATAATATTTTCTTTTTTTTGAAATTTTAAATTTTGCTCAAAATCTACTGCATTATAAATAACCTTAATTTTTTTTATTTTACAAAAATTTACTAATGATGACTTTACTGCATTCGAATTACATAAAATTAATTTAAATTTTTTGTAAATATATCTTGATAAAATATCGTAAAATCTTTTATGTTTTAAAATTCTATGCATGTAATAAAAGTTAATTTTTTTTTTTGTAAAAAACATGGTTATTTGGACTAAAATTGCTGCTTGAATTCCGTGACACAAAACAACATCAATTTTATTTGAATTAATAATTTTTTTTATTTTATTTAAATTATAAAACATTAAAAAAAACGCAAAACATATCTCAAACAAAACTCCTTTAGGTTTGATATAAAAATTATTTAAATACAAATATGGAATTTTTTTTTTCGAAAAAAATTTCTTAATTCTTTTGTCAAAATATAAATCTAAAAATGTATTATTAAAGTAATTATTTTGCACCAATACTTTTGATAGTTGACGTTCTCCACCATGTAAAGAATAGGTCCTTAAAATATGTAATACATTTTTTTTTCTCATTTATCTGATGTTATTAAATAGATACACGTCCCTTAATTTTGATTTTTTTAAAAGATTAAATTTACTCTCATTTAAAATTTTCTTTACGTCTTTAAATGTTTTTTCAAGTTTTGGTCCTCTTTCTGGACCACAATCTACAGAGATATATTCTATTTTATTTAAAATTTTTTTAGCACCAAGTAATACCTCTGGTTCAGCTCCTTCTGCTTCAACTTTAAATAATTTAATATTTTTGAAGATTAAATTATCGAGTTTTTTAACTTTTTTTAGCGAGGTTTTATTAAAAGCATTATTCTTTATAAAAGAAGAATCGGCAGTATCTGTTTTTTCATAAAACCTCAATAAACCATTTGTTTTCCAAAGACCTAGATTATATAGATTTTTTGAATTTAAATTTTTTTTTAAGCATTGAAACTCTTGCTCCCCAGGTTCAAAAGCATGATAATCTATTTGAATGTTTAAATTATCAAAAATTAATTTTATTTCTCCAATGTTTGCACCACAATCAACTATTACATCTTTATTTTTAAATTTTATTTCATTTAATAAATACATTTCACTTAAAGTTTTTAGTCTATATTCATATCCTCTACTATATAATCGTGATCTTTCTTTATCTGGAAAATAAATAATTTTTTTTTTTTCCTCAAATTTTCTAAAGTAAATATTGTTATTAAAATATAAGTTTCTTTTTTGACCATACAAAACTTTCTCAAAAAAACTCCTTAGTAAACAATATAAATCTCCTGACGTTTTGCTGACAAAAAAATTAATTAATTTCTTAAAATAATACATGATTAATATGGAATTTTCTCAAGATATATATTTTGATGATTTTCTAATTCTCTAATGTACTTTTCTCTTTTTTTTTTGGAATTAATAATTTTATGAAAAAATATTAACATTGAATTAAAATGATTTTGCTTTTTGAAAATAATTTTTTTAATTTTTTTTGTTTTTTTGTTAAATTTTATAATGGACGATTTTTCTAAAGAATTTTTTGAAAAAAATCTTTTAGATAATAACTGGAAATTTTTAAAAACTATTTTTACATAGTTTTCATATTTATATCCAAATCCCCACTCAAGATTAATATAAATATTTTTAAATTTAATTTTTGTAAATCCATGAGTATCAACATTAAATTTTTTTGAAAAATAGAAATTTGTTTGTCTATTTATTTTTTCATTATAACTTATAAATGAACTTAAAAATTTATACAAATAGCAACCACAATCATAATAAGATCCGCCACCTAATTTTTTTTTATATCTTATATTACTAGGATTTAAGTGAGGTATCATAAATTTAGCCGTTATTGTCTCTATTTGTTTACTTTTTTTATTAATTGTATTCATTATGTAATTAAATAAATCATGATAAATAAACATAAAACCCTCAAATATCACTTTATTATTCTTAATTGATAAATTTTTGATTTTTTTATAATCCTCTAAATTTAAGTATAACGGTTTCTCACAAATTACATGTTTTTTTTTTTTTAAAACCTCAGAAATATTTTCTGTATGTCTCGAATTTGGGGAAGATATATATATAGTATCAATACTTGGATCATTCAAAATTTGTGATTTTGATTTATAAAAATTCTTATAATTTTGATTATAATTTTTTTTAGATCTTATATATATTCCACATAAATTAAATTTATTACTTTCTATTAAAACTGGTAAAATATTTCTATGCACATGTTCACCAGCATACAAAATACCAATATTTCTTTTTTTCATTCTTGATAACTTAATAAAATATTTTACTAAAAGTTTTTATAAAGTAGATTAAATAGAGTATAAAATAAAATATAAATATACAATTTAATAAGGAGCTAAAGTCAAATAAATCTAAGTCTATGAATAAATCTTTATTAAATAAAAAATCTAATATTTATATAGCTGGTCATAAAGGTATGGTGGGTTCAGCAATTAAAAAAAAATTAGAGGAAAAAGGTTATAACAAAATTATTACTGCAACAAAAGACAAGCTTAACTTGTTAGATCAATCTAAAACTTTTTCTTTTTTAAAAAAACATAAACCAAATTTTGTAATAATAGCCGCTGCAAAAGTGGGTGGTATCATTGATAATTTAAATAATAAAGAAAAATTTATTTATGAAAATCTTCAAATTCAAAATAACTTAATACACGGATCTTATCTGGCTGGGGTAAAAAATTTAATTTTTTTAGGTTCAAGTTGTATTTATCCAAAATACTCAAAACAACCAATGAAGGAGGAGTATTTACTCACAGGAAAATTAGAGGAAACTAATGATGCATATTCAATTGCAAAACTTGCTGGTATTAAAATGTGTCAATATTACAGAGAAAAATTAAAACTTAATTATCTTAGTGTTATACCACCAAACCTTTTTGGTCAAAACGACAATTACAACAAAGATTCTTCGCATTTTTTTCCAGCACTAATCAGAAAGATTTATGAAGGAAAAAAAATGAAAAAAAAATATTTAAATTTATGGGGATCAGGTAAACCGGAAAGAGAACTAATGTTTGTAGAAGATTTTGCAGAAGGTTTAATTTTTTTCATGAAAAAAAAAATTAGTGTTCCATATGTAAATATTGGGGTTGGTAAAAGTTATTCAATTAACTGGTTTGCAAACTTTTTAATGAAAAGAATGGAAGTAGATTTAAAAATTAGATATGATTTATCAAAACCAGATGGCATGCCAAAAAAGTGTTTGTGTAATAAATTGGCAAAAAATTTTGGATTAAATATCAAAAATAATTTTGAGAAAGGTTTTGAATTAACTTTTGAGGATTTTTTGAAAAATAACTCTTAATTGAAAATTAAAGATTTTTAATAAATAAATTACATTTGCTAAAATTTTTGGAACATTGTTGGATATTAATATTTCTCTAAATTCCTCTATGACTTCTTTTTTTTTCTTATGCGTAATACCTCCATCAAGCTTTGAAACTAAAATGAATTTATTATTTTTACCTGGAAATTGTTTAACTAATTTTAGAGTAAAATCATGATCAGATGTAATTCTAAATTTTAAATCATATCTACCAATTCTTTTATATTGTTCAGAGCTGACAATCATTGCTGGATGTGGTATACATGCTTTAAAGTATAGTTTAACTCTAAAGAATTCCCAACTATATTTTTTATAGATTTTATTTTCTTTATTTTTATAGCACATTTCAAAATAGTTTGTTTTATTTTCATCCAAAACTTTTGATGCTAATTCTAAACAGTTGTTAGAATAATAGCAGTCATCTGAATTCAGAAGATGTATCCATTTTGCTTTTGAAATTTTAATACCTTTATTCATTGCATCGTAAATTCCAAAGTCTTTTTCACTAACCAAAGTAATTCTAGAATCTTTATATTTGTTAATTATTCCTAGAGTTTTATCTGTAGATTTTCCATCAACTATTATGTATTCAAAATTTTTATAAGTTTGATCAAGAACACTTTTGATAGTTTTCTCAATAGTCTCTTGTGAATTATAACAAACAGTGATTATTGAAAAAAAAGGTTCCAATTTATATTTCTTTTTTTTTATTTTTAAAATTTATTACACATATTAGATAAATGGAAATTTGTAGTAAAATAATAACATAATAAAAATTTAAAAAAGTACTCATAAAATAAGGAATAAAAATTAAACTCTGCAAAATAATATTTACCTTATAAGTTCCATAATTATTTAATAATAAGTGATGAATATGATTTTTATCTGGTTTTAAAATACTTACTCTATTTAAAAATCTCGATGCAAAAACTCTCAAACAATCTACTATAGGAATTATAGTTAACATTACTATTTGCTCAACATTAATAATATTAATTTGGTTAAGTTTAATTAAAAATATTGAAATTAAATATGCAATTAATAATGAGCCTGCATCACCTAAAAATAATTTGCCTTTATAATTTAGAATACAAAAATTAATTAAAGTTATGATTAATGGAATAAAAATAATAGATTTTGAAAGATAAAAAAATATAGAAAATATTAAAATTGAATAAATTCCCAACAATAAATCAATACCATCAATAAAATTAAGTGAATTCATCAAAGTCAAAATGCATAAAATTGTAAATATAGAGCTAAAATTTAAAAGCATTATCTCTCTACTGATCCAGGAAAATTTTATAGAATCTATTATAATTGAACTATCGATAAATACTCCCAAAGACACAAAAATTATTAAAAGAAAAAATTTAATATTATTTTTTATCAAATAACTATCATCAAATAATCCAATGAAAAAAATGAAAATAGGAATAATAAAAAACAAAAATAAATTTCTGTTATTATTTATAAATTCTGTAATTTTAAGGTCAAAAAAAACTATAAAAAGTAATATAAAAATTAAATTTATTAATACTATTCCTCCGCCAAATACTGAGATTTTTATTTTGTGTATTTTTCTATCACCTATTGGATTATCATAAATATTATACAATTTTATAAAATAATCTATTTTGAAAAAAATTATTAAATTAATAAATGTAAAAAAAATTAAAAATAAAATCATTTTTCGTTAATCAAAATATAAAACCCTACTGGTAAAAAATAAACAATTGAAAGCCAATTATTAAAAAAATTTCCTGAAGGAATTAAAGGCCATAAAGTTAATAATATTCCACCTAAGATAATAACCTTTTCATTATTCTTGTTATTAATATTTTTTTTAAAGTTACTCAAAAGGTACATTATTGAATTTTTAATAACAATAAAAAATAATATATTTAAAATTATAAATGGTAAAATTCCAGTTTCAGACAAAATTTGTATCCATGTACTATGAGGATGAGAAGAGCATGAAACAGAATTTAAAATATAAGGATCTTTTTTACATATTTTTCTAAAATTTTTGGGCCCCATACCAAAAATTTTGTTATCCTTATAAATTAAAATCGCAGCATAATAATGCGAAAGATGTGGACTAAAATTATTTAAGAATTCTTTTTTTGAAATATTTATACTTTCTTGTTTTTTTAATGTACTTATTAGATAGCTTAACCCAGAGTCATTAATAGTATTTGTTACCATTCGATAATAAATTGTTTTGTTAAAAACCAATATACTTGTAATGGATAAAATTAAGACAATTAAAAAAAGTGACCTAAAAATACTAAATTTACCAAAACAAAGAAAAAAATAAAAGTTAAACAATAATACTAAAAAAAAAGCAGTTCTTTCACCACTTAAAAAAGTAGAAATAGTACAAAGCAATAAGAATATAAATATTAGATAAAACAATTTATCATTTTTTTTATTCTCAAGATACCAATACAAGTATAATAAACCTAATGGCAATGTTCTAACAATATAACTACCTGAAATAAACTCGTCTCCAAAAAAGCTACTATTTCTTGATGGGTCCCATGTTACAAGTCCAATCATATTAAATCCAAAAATGCTTTGAAAAATAACATCAAATGAAATAACGGATACAGGCAATATAAATGAGATAAATTTAACAAAATCAATCTGTAACAATTTTTCTTTAACATGATACATGGAACCTAAAAATAATATGAACCTAAAATAAGTTAATGATGTTTTTAGAGAGTAAAGTTTGTATTCAGAAAAAATTGAGGAAATAATAAATAATATCCAAGTAATTATAAGAATTTGAATTACTCTAATTTTAAAAAAATTATAATTTTTGCTTTTAATTATTATAAAAAGATAAGTTATTGCATTTATTGATAAAAGTAGATCAGGTAGAAAGGGGCCTGTTATAAGAAGTATAGGTAAAGAAAGTATGTTATAATAAAGAATATTACTAATTGTTAATTTATTAATCATTTTAACAAGATTTAATCTTAAAATATTTTTAAAGAAACATTTATTGTTTTATTAATATATATAATTTTTATAAATTTCATTAGCAGCTATAAATATATTTTTTCGAGGTTTCCAATTTAGTAATTTTTTTGCTAATTTATTATTTCCCACTAAACATTTGATATTTTTTTCTTTATTCAATTTTAAATTAATATTAATTTTGTTTTTATTTATTATAAATTTTATAATTTCATTAACATGAGTACTTTTGCCTGAACTTAAAATAATATTGTCTTCATTAAATTTACTAAAAATAATTTTTTTAAGTCCATTGCATATATCTTCTGCATGAGAAAAGTCACAAACTATATTTGCCATAATAATCTTTTTTAAGTTATCAGTATCTTTTTTTATAATAAAGTTTACTAGCCTAGGTAATAAAAATTTTTTATTTCTAAATAAAGAATCATGATTGAAAAGAATTGCGTTAGTATAATTAATTTTATGCCTTTTTTTATATTTCAACATGAACTCGTTACTTTTAATTCTAAATTTCGTATAGTCTGATGAAGCTATTTTTTTTGATTTTTCGTTTACCACACCTGATTTTTTTCTAAAAATTTTAGATGAACTGCAAAAAACAAATTTTGCTTTTTTATTTGCCTGAAAAGTAGAGAGAAAAATATTCTTAGTTGCTAATAAATTCTCCTCATAAAACAATTTATAATTTTTTTCATTAAAACTGGGATTATTAGATGCTAGATGTAATACTATATCTGGTTTAATTTTTTTAAAAAATTTATCAATTTTTTTTTTTATAAATAGATTCTGTTTCAATAATTTAATATTATCTTTATCAATTACTCTCTTACTCCTGGCGAAGATAAATATTTTATTTTTATTATAATTTAAAATTTTAGTTAAAATTTGACCATCTTGCCCCAATCCACCTGTAATGATAATATTTTTATTCAAATTTAAAATTTCAATTGTTTTAATTATTTTATTATATATTAAATTAAATTTATAATTAATTCTAAATAGTCAAATAAGTTGAAAATTAAAAATTGTAGATCCTGTAAAAGTAAAAACCTAATTAAACTTTATACATTGGGCAATCATAGTTTTACAGGTATTTTCCCTCCAAAAAAAAATTCAAAAATCTCTAAAGGTGATTTAAGCATGGTAATATGTAAAAAATGTAAATTACTACAGCTAGAAAATAATTTTAATGCAGAAGAAATGTATGGGGACAATTATGGATATATGTCCTCATTAAATAAATCAATGATTTCTCATCTTGAGATAAAAGCATCAAATTTGAAAAATAGATATAAATTAAAAACAAATAAAAATATTTTAGATATAGGGAGTAATGATGGTACCTTCTTATCTTTTTTTAATAAAAATTTTAAATTATCTGGTTGTGATCCAACAATAAAAAAATTTAAAAATTATTATCGTAAAGATATTAAAAAATATCTTTTTTTCTTTTCTAAAGAAATTTTTAAAAAAGAAAAATTTGATTTAATTAGTTCTATATCTATGTTCTATGATTTACCCGATCCATTAAAATTTGCAAATGAAGTAAAATCATTATTAAAGTCTGAAGGCATATGGCATATTGAGCTGAGTTATATGCCGATGATGATTAAAAATATTTCTTATGATACAATTTGTCATGAACATTTAGAGTACTATTCATTGAAATCTCTCAAATATCTTTTAAACAAAGCCGGATTAAAAATTATACATGTTGCTTTTAATCAAATTAATGGTGGAAGCATAGAAGTTGATATCGCTAAAAAAAAATCGAAATTTAAAGAAAATAAAAATCTTATTAAATGGATATTAGAAAGTGAACGAATTAATAAATATAACCAAATTTCTGAACATAAAAAATTTTTTAAAAAATGCCAAAATCATAAATTGCTACTAAAAAAATTATTGCTAACTTTAAAAAAACAAGGAAAAAAAATTTTAGGATATGGTGCATCTACCAAAGGCAATGTCTTGCTTCAGTTTTGCAAAATTGGGACAAAAGAATTAGATGCCATTACGGAGGTAAATAAATATAAATTTAACAGATATACACCTGGAACGAAAATAAAAATTATTTCAGAAGGTCGAGCTAAAAAATTTAAACCTGATTATTATCTTGTACTGCCTTGGCATTTTAAAAATCATATCATAGAAAGAGAAAAAAAATTTTTAAAAAATGGGGGAAAGCTCATATTTCCGTTGCCTGATATAGAAATCATATAAATATAATGAAAATTTGTCTGGTAATACCAACACTAAATGAGGAGAAAAATATTGAAAATATTTTTTCAAAAATTAGAAAAACAAAAATAAAGTTAGATATTTTGTTTATAGATGATAATTCATCAGATAATTCACAAAATATAATCAAAAATTTAGCAAAAAAATTTAAAAATATTAAGTATATTTTTAGAAAAAATAAAACTGGAATTGGTTCAGCACACAAAGATGGTTTTAAAAAAGCGTACAAACAAAAATATGATTTATTAATAACTATGGATGCAGATGGAACACACGATCCAAAATATTTAAGAAGAATGATATTTTACGCAAAAAAATTTGATTACGTTATTACAAGTAGATTTATTAGATTAAATCTTATTAAAGATTGGCCTGCCCATAGAAAAATAATAACACATGCTAGACATTTTTTAGTTAAATTTTTTTTAGGTATGGATCTCGATGCGTCGGGAGCTTATAGATGTTTTTTTTTAAAAAAAATCAAACTAAAAGATTTATTGAATGCAAAAAGTAATGATTATGCTTTTTTTTGGGAAGTTAGTTATATAATTTTAAAAAAAAAATACAGTATTAAAGAAATACCTGTAAAATTAATATACAGAAAACTTGGTAAATCAAAAATGAAAATATCACATATCATTAATTCACTTATTTATTTATTTAAATTATCTCTTTTAAGGTTTTAAAAATGCAAACAACTATTGAAAGATCTAATACTCAGAGAGGTTTATTGTATTATATTGAATACTTGATCAGAAGTGTTCCTATATTCTACATATTAACAAGAAAGATTGTAAGATTTACAAATATATTTGAGGAGGATGCTAACGGAGTTAAATTAATAAATTTTAAAAAAAAAAATAATATAATTGATAAAGGCGCCTCAAATGGAATAACAAAAAAATTTTTTATAAAAAATTTAAATGTAAACAAAGTTTATTGTTTTGAACCAAATAAATATTACAGCCAAATAATAAAAAAAAAATTAAATTTCAGAAATACAAAAATAATTGTTAATGAAATGGCAATAGGAAATAAAGTTGGCAAAATTAAAATTTTTGTACCAAACTATGTTTTTTTTGGTAAATATTTTCCGTTAGTTACTTATACTTTTTATGATAAAAAAAAATGTTTGGATCAGATTAAAAAAGACTTTTTTGACTATAAAAATTTTATAGTTAAAGAAGAATATTTAAAAATTCTTAAACCACCAAAATTTAAGGAAAATATTGATTTAATAAAAATTGATATAAATGGAAACGAATATGATGCAATTTTATCATTAAAAAAAACAATAAATAAAGATAAACCCGCTTTATTGATAGAAGGTTTAGATGATATGAATAAAATTAATTCTTTTTTAAAAAAATTGAACTATTTAGCTTATGTTTACAAAAAGAAAAAATTAATAAAAAAAAAAAATAAGGATAAAAGTCTAAATTATTATTTTTTACAAAAGCACCACATTAAAATGTAATAATTTTTGTATGATAGAGAAAATATATAAATATTTATTTTTAATTCTCTTAATATTAATAAATTTCTCACTAATTCATAAATATAACATCTTTAATGGGGATGATGGAATACTTATACCTCATATAGCAGATTATTATTTTTATGGTTCAAAAAACTCTATCATCTGCAAAGAGTGGCCAATTCAACAATTTTATTTGGTTTTATTAAGTGATTTATATTTATATTATTTTGATTTTGGTTCCAAAATTATATCAGAGTTTAATTTAGAATTTATAAATATAAGGTTTTTTAGTATAGTTTTATATCTTACATCTTTTGTTTTTTTTCTGGCGTTAACAGATAATACTAAAAATTCATTTTGGTATTCATGTATATTTCTAACGATTGAACCTTTTTTAGTAATGTCACATTCTATAAGACATGATTTATTTATTTTCTTAGG